>Ga0172377_10001665_pt1 | contig 22574 bp, 14 predicted proteins | sample Pumphouse3metaG_FD_119749 | JGI IMG/M metagenome (GOLD analysis project Ga0172377, IMG submission 119749) | Leachate microbial communities from a municipal landfill in Southern Ontario, Canada - Pumphouse #3 metaG | ecosystem: Engineered > Solid waste > Landfill > Unclassified | place: Canada... | reverse complement strand
TCAAATTCATTAAAACTTAAATTATCAAAATTCAATATGTTTGGTATTGGATCTAAGATGATTAGATTTATAATGAAGAAAAACGGAGTAGATACTCTTGAGAAAATGAGAGATCAGGCTTTAGCTCAGGGAGTAGAATTTATAGCCTGCAGTATGTCCATGGGACTTATGGGTGTTGCTGAAGAAGAATTAATAGATGGATGTATCATAGGCGGAGTTGCTACATATATGGGCCGCGCTGAAAAATCAAGTGTCAATCTGTTTATATAAACAATTTTATATCTTTGCGATATGGAAAAAAAAGGGAACATAGGGATATTCTGTAAAATCCGCGATATCCATCTTGCAATTACAGAATTTGAAAAAGATATAACAGAACATCATGGCATTTCACTAAATGAAGGAATGTTATTATGTTCTCTAAAAGAAACCGGGTCTCTGTCATCAACAGAACTTTCCGAAATTTTAAAACTTACGACTTCCAATACATCAAAGATTATAAAATCAGCAGAAAATAAAAATTTTATAAAACGTCATTTAGGGAAAACAGATAAACGTAGTATGCTATTTTCTCTAACCCCACCTGGTGTAAAAAAACTTATGGAAATTCAAGACTCACAAGTAGAGTTACCTCAAATTTTCAGAGATCTATAATTAACAAATCATATAATCCTAAACGCCATAAATTATATATAAAGGCTTAAGTTTTATAATTTTTTCCTTATTATTTAGTTGTTACTGTGTAGCAACTAAAATTGTGCATGATGATACGATTTTATACAAACAGACAAAACAGAGAAATTTTATATTAATCAAGACAAAGGATTTATCGTTTTTAAATGTCTATAAAAGGAATGAGTCTGTTAACAGACTCATTCCTTTTATAGACTAATATTATCAGTAAATAAGAAGAATTTAAATGAACTCGATTAATAAAATAATTCTGTTAGGATTTATTTTATCAGCAGGTTTTTCAGCTTACAGCAAAAATAGTGATAAAATATCCGAACATTTGAATGAAAAAGGAAATTACTCAGACTGGACTAAGGAAACTCACAGTGATTCTATAGATCCAAATTATAATGTGGTATTTGACAATACAAGTGTAATGTGTATGGAAATTGTTATTGACAGTAGTAAATGGAAATCCATGCAGAGTAATTTAGTATCAATTTTTGGAAATCATTCAGATATGATTCCAAGAAACGGAAATCATCCAGATGGACCTCCAAGATTTGGGAATCATCCAGACGGACCTCCAGGATTTGGAAATCAACCAGATATGCCTCCAGGAATAGGCGGCGACAGATTCAATAACAATACAGAGTATAAACAAAACACCAAGTATGATAAACAGAAATGGCAGGATTGTTCAATATATTATTACACTTCAACAGATACAATAGAATGGTATCATGTAGGGGTAAGATATAAAGGAAATTCAAGCCTTCAACGATCATATGAATCAGGCTCTTCAAAAATTTCTTTTAAACTGGATTTTGATCAATATGAAGAGGATTATCCGGATCTGAAAAATCAACGATTTTATGGATTTAAACAATTAAATTTAAGTAATAATTTTGATGATAATTCCTGTTTGAGAGAAAAAGTTATAGCTGATTTATTCCGTTCTTTCGGGGTTCCGGCCGCACATACTCGTTTTTGTGCTCTTTTTGTAGATCACGGTGAAGGTAAAGAATTCTATGGAGTATATACAATTGTAGAAGAAGTTGATGATACTGTTTTAAAAGATCAGTTCCGAAATAATGATGGTAATCTTTACAAACCTGATGGTGATGCTGCAAGTTTTGGAGAAGGGACTTTTGATAAAGATGAATTTGTCAAGAAAAACAATGAAGATAAAAATGATTATACAGATGTTTTAAATCTTTATGACGTACTTAATAATGAAAATGACACTCGTACCACAGATACAGCTCTCTGGTGCTCCAATCTTGAGAAAGTTTTAAATGTTCCGGAATTTTTAAAATGGCTGGCAGCAAATACCGTTATTCAAAATTGGGATACATACGGTAATATGACCCACAACTATTATCTTTACAATAATGAAGATACCGGTCTTCTTAACTGGATACCATGGGATAATAACGAAGCCTTTAGTAATAAAGGCAACAGAGCTTTAAGTTTATCTCTTTCTAAAGTATCGAAATTCTGGCCTCTTATTAACTATCTTATGAAAATAGATAAATATAAGAATGAATACAAAAAAAATCTTCAAAAATTCGTTGATGAAATTTACAACTCAACATCTATGAATTTATTATATGACAAATATTATACACTGCTGAATAAATACGCATCTAAGGAAGGTAATTACCAGTTTTCAAAAGCAGTTTCTAATTTAAAAAGGCATGTATCTTCAAGAGAAAAAGCAGTAGAAAATTATTTAACAAAATAAATATATAATATAAGATTATTATCTTCTTATGATAAAATACAGTTAACAGTTCTCTAAAATAGAATATAAACTACAGGTCAGAAACAGGTATGTCGTTTGTATTATCTTTACAAAGATTGTCACTCCTTTATTTACTAGCTGCAGATTTAAAGGAATATTTTTACTTCTTATTTCTAGTTATTATATTAGCACTATGTGTAAACATAAAATCATAAAACTATGAATATAAAGTTGTTATTTCCTCTTGCATTAGTCGCTCTATCTATTAGTTGTTATAATTTAACACCAATAAAACCGACTAAACCAAACATTATTCTGATAATGGCTGATGATTTAGGATGGGGTGATGTTGGATTTAATGGTAATAAAATAATTAAGACTCCTAATTTAGATAAAATGGCCAGTCAGGGAATCCAGTTTAACCGATTTTATTCTGCATGTGCCGTATGTTCTCCTACAAGAGCTAGTGTATTAACAGGTCGTAATCCCTACAGAACAGGCGTTTTTACAGCTAATTGTGGTATACTTAGGCCTGAAGAATATACTATCCCTGAAATGCTTAAAACAAAAGGTTATGCAACAGGTCATTTCGGCAAATGGCATCTTGGAACTTTAACAACAAAAGAGAAAGATGCTAATCGTGGCAAAATAGGAAATACAAAAGAGTTTAATCCACCTCGTCTTCATGGCTATGATGTAGCATTTGTATCAGAATCAAAAGTACCTACATGGGATCCAATGAAAAAGCCGGCAAATATGAAAGAAAATAACGGGAGCCTTCGTGATGGTTGGAAGGCACTAAAAAAAGGACATGAATTTAAAGAATATGGAACTCATTATTGGGATATAAATGATAATAAAATATCAGAGAATCTGGATGGCGATGATAGCAGGGTTATAATGGATAGAGTTGTCCCATTTATAAAAGAGAAAGTATCTGAAAAGACTCCTTTTCTTGCTGTAGTTTGGTTTCATACCCCTCATTTACCAGTTGTAGCCGGTCCGGAATATGCAAAAATGTATTCCGGATACACAGATTTTGAAAAAAATTATTACGGTTGTATAACCGCAATGGATGAGCAAATAGGACGCTTACGTGCATTATTAAAAGAAGAAGGAATTGATAAAAATACAATGATTTGTTTCTGTAGTGATAATGGTCCGGAAGATGGTACCCCAGGAAAAACAGGTATTTATAAAAATCGTAAAAGAAGTCTTAATGAAGGAGGCGTACGTGTTCCTGGAATAATTTATTATCCCAAACTGATCAAAAAACATTTTGAGACTGATTTTCCTGCTGTAACTTCAGATTATTTACCAACTATAGCAAGTCTTATAGGTTACGATATTAAAAAAATCCCTTATGAACTTGATGGTATAGATTTAACTCCGGTATTATCAGGAAAAACTACTAATCGTTCGGAAAATATTGTTAGTTGCTTTACAGACCAAATTTCACTTAATGGTTCACAATACAAGGTTTATTACAAAAAAGGAAAATGCGTCTATTATGATATAATAAAGGATCCTTCGGAAACTACACCAATTGAAGAAACCCCTGAACTAAAAGGATTAAGAGAAAAGATGGATATTCGCGTTAGTCATTATAAAGATAGTTTTGACGGCAAAGAATACGGGACTGTATCCTATAACAGAGAAGAACAGACATGGAGAGATCCTGTAACTTTTGGACAGAACAGAAAATAAAGATCAACAGTTATTTTTATATTATGGTCTTCATGAGCCACATATTCCACGTATACCTAATCATCGTTTCACAGGAAAAAGCGGATGGGGTTGTTTTTTTTCGTATCCAACTAACTTAAAATCAGTTGTAATACTAAGAAACCGAAAGAATCATAGCACTTATCGATTGTTGGATTACTCTATCAACTACAGTTGGAATGCCTAGTTTACGTTTCTTACCATTGTCCTTGGGTTTTTATACCCTTCGAACGGGATTAGGACGATACTTCCCATTCATTAGAGATTTAATAAATTTATCTTTATTGGCATCTAAGTAGAGTAACAAGTCATCTAACTGCATCCCAAAATAGTTAGTGCCAGGCGAACTAAATAAAAGTTATCAAATTGGGGACTTTTATTTGTCTTTATTTAATGCTGATGGAATGCATCGGAAACAAATGACAAAACTAACGGCAATGATTCGCGCCAGAATGTCCAACTATGTCCTCCATTCATTACCCGGTATTCATGTGAAATTCCATTTTTTCTCATTGCTATATGAACCAATGAATTTTTTTCATATAAAAAATCATCGTCACCAATAGCAATAAACCATCTAACTGCTTTTTTCTGGTCATCTGGCATGTTATTAATCATTTCAAAAATGCTGTATTTTTTATAATAGTTCTCCAGTTGTTTGTCAGTGGCATCATTAAATCCCTGACCTTCACCTTCATCATTAGATTTCATCTCATTTAAACTTAGTGGACCACAAGAAGCACTTAACGGACATGCAGATGAAAACAATTCCGGGTGATGCAGCGCATACACAAAAGTTCCGCCTCCGCCCATTGAAAGCCCTGAAATAGCACGAAAACGTTTTTCTCCTTTAATCCTATAAGTTTTTTCAACAAAAGGCATGAATTCATCAAAGAAAAAATCTTCGTATAGCCATTCATTTTTAGCATCATTAAAATAACCCATTTGCCCCGTATTTGCATCGGGCATAACAATAATCATTGAAGTGGCTGTGCCATTTTTAATAGCATTGTCAGAAATTTTAAGTACTTCACCAAACTGTACCCATCCGGTTTGGTCATCTCCTGAACCATGTAGCAAGTATAAAACCGGATAACTACGCTCCGAAGTTTCATAATCTGGTGGAAGATAAATGGCATACTTTCGATCCATCTTCAGTATCTCGCTTTTCATTGATAGGTTGTCATATACTTTTCCTGTTTGGGCAAAAACAAATACAGGGAAAATAAATAAAAGAATTGAAATTATTCGGATTTTCATGATATGTACGATATTTATATATTCAAATTATTTTTTGCTTAAACTGTTTGTAACTTCTTTTTATGTATAGGAATATTACACATAATTAATGTATTATGTATTTTTATTTTCTTTTATATTTAAATAAGGAGTTTACTCCGAAAATTCGGATAGGCAAAGATATATATTTTTTGTTAAAATGTTTGTTCTAAAAATATGAGATATCCATATAACAGGTTATATACTATTTATTATATTTAACTCCTAAAAGATAGTAACATTTATAATGTTTAAAAAATCATATAAAAATACTCAGAGAGACCTATTTTAGCGAAATTCCATCCATTTTAAGAGAAATTCCCTGAAATATTATAACGACACTGATTGTCTGGCATAACCAATTTTACAAACAAATTATTTTACGAATTGACGAATATGTTTTTAACATCTTATTACAGTGAGAAAATGGGAGCACTTAATGCTTTTGTATCTCTGATTACCTAAAATTCAATTCCTTTCCATCCTTTAGGAGACTCTTTTACAAGTATTCTTTTGAAAAAGTGAAAGAACTTTCTGAAAAATCAATAAATCCTTCTTCTTTACTGCCAATACCACTACCCTGTCTTCCAAAAGCATAAGAATATCTTAAAATAATAGGGAATACAATTAAACAAAAACAGTATAATTATTTTCCGTCTCAAAAATTAAAAAATAAGATCAAGATTTAGATTCGCTTTTTTCAGACGACTGTTTATATTGAGAGGAACACAATGAGTTGTATTCATCAAGAGACAAAATCACAACACTCTTGTCTTTGCCCCATGTTATAATAAGTGTTTCACATTTTTCAGTAACTTTTTCGAAGTATCTTATAATATTTCTGCTAAAATTTAAAAGCGTCGTATTTATCATAGCTACATTTTAATTATCATTAATTACACAAAATCCCATTCATTTGAACTATTCGAATAAGTCCTCCCTAAGTTACTATGTTCATCGGAAAATAATAATAAAAAGAGAAAAAATATTTATTTTTTTACCGCCATTTTTTTTAATCCCGGATAATCAGTAGAATATTTTCGGCACGGAATACACATTCATTTCTCCCTCTGGCTTTAAGGATACATGTGGGGAACAGAAAAATAACATATAATGTTTCACAAATTATTTCATTTTTTTGGTTGCTCTACTAAATAGGGAATTATTACATGACGAAATATCATTCCGAGAATACAGCTATTTCAGAAAGTTCCGATTTCTGGCTTGAGGATGATTTAAAAAAAGTAACTTTTAAAATCGTCCCTCAACACCTTCCTCTAAACTAATTTTTTTAACTTCATATGCCAGTTTATTATTCCGTTGATTAGACAGTATCTTCCATATTTTTCCGTCTTCTGAAACAGAAATAAGATAGCTATAGTTTCCTGTTTGGGGGAAATACAGGTCAACTTTGTTTATAGTTAAAATCGCCTCCAAATCAACCTGACACCAGCTTTCTCCTTCTTCACTGTCTGATGCCCAAAAAGTTTTGACATCATTATCATTAACCATTCTCGAATAATGACTTATCAACTCGCTGCTTACCTTTGTAGGTTTAAAATATGCCAGGTTCAGCCCTTTTTCTTTTTCAATACTTAATTCCGGCAATCGATAAGCCATATAAAACAGGTCTTTGGGTTCAATCGATTTATTTTCGATATATTCCGGTTTACCTTTCGTTGTAATGCTAATATTTGCATCTTCTAAATCTTTCGAACGGGCTTTAATAATAGTCTTTCCTCCGTAATATGAACGAAACTCAATGGCAGCCTTACCATCCCTGATAACAATATCAGAATCTGCACTAAAAGTAATTTGTTTACCGGTAGGAAATCTCCCGGGGCCTGATTCAACAATTAGTGTAACATCAGGACAATTATTTATTGGTTTGCCTTCTTTATCCAACACAGCAACAATCAAATGCACATCATCAGTCCCATCGGTTTTACTAATAACTGTTTTGTCAGCCAACAACTGCAATTTGGCCGGCACTCCTTTATGTGGCCATTCAGGTGGAGGAATTTTACGATATTTGTTCCGGTACCAATACCACCTTTTTTTTGGCAGTCGATAATAGTCGATCATGCCCATATGCCCAAATTTACCGCTACCAATATGTGTACCATAATCAAATGCGCACCAAAGGCACTGTCCACTACGCCAGCTATATTGTTTTTGCTGTAGATCACCCCATCCGGGAGTATATGTCCCTGGACGATCTTCAATGGTAGAACCATATTCTGTCACAATATTTGGAGTACCCGGATTGATAAACAAACGTGCCCCATCCCCATTATACCCGGCAATGTCACCTGTTTTATCCAGGTCTCCCCGCTGGACACCGCCTACAACTACCTTTCGACTGGGATCTAACTGGTGCGATAAGCCAACCAATTCTTCTAAAAATTTCTTTACTACAGGCAAGGTACTCTTTTGAGTAAAAAACGGTTCGTTGCACATACTCCAGGCAATAATTGAAGGATGATTTCGTTGAATGCGGATCATTTCTTTCAGACTGGTTTTTACACTTTCTTCAAATGGAGTTTTGTCTTCTTCTCTCAGTGGGTATAGACCATCTCCGGTATACCAGCCACCGTCACCACGGATTCCGCAGGACCATAAATTATTTTCCTGAAGAAATAATATACCCAAGCTATCACAAGCATCTGAAAATGAAGGATCATGAGGATAATGAGATCCACGGATAAAATCCATACCAGCATCTTTGATCATTCTAACATCCCTCAGAAAACCTGCATTGGTAACAGCGTTTGCCCATCCCGCATGATCCTGATGAACATTTGCACCTTTAAAGTAATAATGTTCCCCATTCAGGAAAAAACCCTTATCTGCAGACCACTCCATCCAACGGATACCAAATGTTGTTTCGTAACGATCAACCAGATCCTGATCATCGTATAATTCGCTCACCGCTTTATATAAATATGGATGTTTAGGATGCCAAAATTGTGCATTATTTATTGAATGTCCAGTCTGATCGAAAGTAGCAGTTTGTCCTGCCTCAATTTTCAATGAACTGGAAAATGAATCAACTTCTTTGTTTTCCCGATCAAAAATGATTGTATTTAGTTCATATGTTTTTCCAATATCAAAGTCATTCTTAACCTCTGTTTTAACATTCACTATAGCTAGTCCTTTTGATACTTGTGGTGTAGTTACAAATGTACCATACCAGGTGACATGGGCAGGATTTGTGACCAGCAGTGAAACATCCCTGTATATTCCTCCGGGAAAAATATGATCCCCACCACGGGGAGCCAATTGTGAATTCCACAGGTTATTAAGCCTCACTGCCAATATGTTCTTTCCAGCTTTAACAAAATCAGTTATATCAACAGAAAAACCTGTATAACCACTTTGATGAGTTCCGGCCAGAACCCCGTTGACAAAAATTTCAGCATCCCTGAAAGCGCCTTCAAATTCAATGAACAGCTTTTTTCCAAGCCAGTTTTCAGAAACCTCAAAATTTTTACGGTACCAGCCATAACCGCTGTACCAAAACCCGGTTTGGAAATACGGGGTACTAAAACTATGAGGAATATTGACATATTCCCACCCTTCATCATTATAATCAAGAACTTCAGCACCCGGATGGTCGCCCAATAAAAACTTCCAGTCCCGGTTGATATTAATCCGTTCACGAACCTTATCTTCTTTCTGCATACAGGAGTATTGAGTCATTAAAACGATGAACATCAAAAATGAAAAGGTTATTCTTCCTAACATGTCTAATAATATAGTTACACCTAAAATCCGCAAGGAATTTAGGTTATATTTTTTTCACTTTCCCTTTAACCTACTTGATATTTTAATTCGGAAAATGTTTTTCTATTTCCTTAATAATTTCGATAGCCATCAATTGGTATACATCTGTTTGCTAATGAATTCCATCTGATGAATCTTCACTTATATTTTTTACAAGCTGCAAAACAGTACTTATTCTTAATTATTGCTATCTTGATGTAAAAACAGATTGATCTTTTAAACCTTTCAAGTCCGATTCTACAACAATTTTTCCGCCGCCAGGAATAACAGTTGCCGAAAAGCTGTCATTTAGCTCTATATTAGAAGATGTTTTCAAAAATATTTCCTTGCCCTCTACGCTATTGGTAACAAGCTGCATCTGTCCATCCTTTTTGAATGTACACCCATAAATATTAATCCGTGTTTTCAAATAGTCAGTCATCGCTTTGTTACCATAAAATCCAATTCCATTATCCTTAATGCTGGAATTGCTGATTGTGAATGCATCAACGGGAGTATTTACAGATATCAGATTTATTTTCTGATTGTGCAATACCCGGACATTATCAAACGTAAGCTGCTCTTGCATGGGAATCTCTGCCCCAGGATAGTACGACCGGCTGTATCTATCGTTGTCAAAATGAATAGAGAAACCTATCCTTGGTTTTTCCAGAAAGATATCGCGGAAAGAAACATTTCGTACACCGGCAGTATGAATCGTATCATTCTGTACCATTACCCATGTAATTCCATCAAGTATTTGGCTGCCTTGCTCATGTTCTGGCCTGGTAATCGAGTTATAAATTGTTTTATCAGGTTTACCCTTTACTCTGTAAATCTTCCCGTTAGAAACAACTGCATCAGAATTCTGAACTTTCATTCCAGATTTCCAATCAATCCAACCACCTGCTAAAATACGGCAGAAATAACCGGTTGTTTTTTCTTCATTCAGATCGTAGCAATTTTCAATAATCCCGTTTTCAATCCATCCAAGTTCAGGATTTGAGGATGCATAATCATGTGCGTTTAAGGCAATTGCATCATCAAAGCATTTAAACACGACATTTTTAATGGTAAAACGATTTCCTTTTCCAAGATGAATACCATCTTTCTTTCCATAGATAATAACATCATCGATGAATAGATCCTCGAACGTACAAACATGGATGCAAAACTGGGCTTTAGCCAAATCAAAACACCGGAAATGTTTAATTCGCAAATCTTTCACATAAAAAAAGGCCAGTTGTCCACGAAGCCCAAAAACTTCAGTCATAGCTTTGTCCACACCGTTAACAATTATATTTAATCCTTCAACGGAAATATGTTCATCATAAGTTTTTGTCAATGCCCCTTTGTTTAGAATAACATGTGTAAAACCTCCCTCGTCATTTACTTTTTTTAAAAAAACATTATTCCCAAACTTTAATGAGGTATTACTGCCAATGTAAACAGTATTAGCCATTTCATACGTTCCAGGAGTACTTACAATAACGGTTCCTCCTTTATCCACCGCCTTTTGCAAAGCAATTACATTTTCTTTACCACTTGCATCTGGAGAAAAGCCATAATCTGCTACATTGACAAATCCATTTTGAATCTGGTCATGATTTTTAGGTTTTATGATATTTGCCCCAACACACAAAGAGCTTAATGAAAAAAATAACAGAAAGCTTATTATAATTGATTTAGTATGAAATGTCTCCATTTTGTGTTTTTAAATTACTATCTAATTTTTATTGTCTAAGATATAATTTTAATATTTATTTTTCAGACAAATCCAGAAGCCTGTTATTAATTGGACAGGAGTTTTAAAATCTCTGTACTAATACAATTAGAAATCCTTTCATAGCCTTCTTTATTATAATGAACATTACCTTTTGAAGCGCTATATTTCTCTATTTCAGGCTCCATCAATCCATACAAATCAATTATTGGGATATTGTTTTCGGTCATTATTTTACGGGCAATCCTATTTCTTTCCAAAACTACATTATTCTTTTCAGGATCCAATTTAACATCCTCTTTTGCTGAAGGGTATGGTGTAGTAAGAGAAAAAACAAGTTTACATCCTTTTGATTTATGGGATTTAAGGAATCTCACATAATTACGCAATCCCTTTTCATATTGTGGTCCATCAAGATACCAGCCATGCAATCCATTATTAAAATGAATAATAACATGATTATATTTGCCCATCGCTATTTTGGTTTCTTTTATCAAGGAAGGATCTGCAATGCTCCTGGATGAAGAATAACGATCACAATTGACCACATCAGCTAATTTTTTTGAAACAAAAGGGAAATATCCCCTGGAGATTGAATTCCCAATAAACAGCACTCTTGGTTTCGAGGTATCTGGTTCATTTGCCCACCATAAATCACTCCATTCTATTTTCTCTCTAACTACTTTTTGTGTTGCACAACTTATGGAAACGAAGGCTAATAATACGAAAATACTTAAAACTTTAATTTTCATTTCTAGATTTTTAAATTAGTTTTTAGATTTCAGCCAAAATAAAAAAATTATTCTTTTTTGCACTATTTTTATTTACTAAATCAATTATTTTTTTATAAAATCAGTTTAATATTTCATACTTTAAATAAACAGGTTATAAGATACTAATAAGTCTACAACCTGTGGCTGAATACTTCTTTATAGTTATCAAAGATCAAAGTAGTCGAATACCCTTTTACAGAATATTACAAGCCGGCAGGAATATTTGCCGGAAAACATAACATGCCAATGCTACAACCAACTTCAACCGGGGCAATAGCTTTTTTAAGCATAAGTACGCACCTATAAAATTATACCTGTGATAAATTGACTTGTATGATCTTAATCATTATTTCTTGTATTGACATCAAGAATTAATTTAGTGCAATATGGATCCATCAACTATAATTTTCCCAACATACCAATTATATTCTTTATATTTATCAGGATTTTTAATAATATTACCTCTCTTTGCCAGTATTTGGGTTTTATTGAACGGTTCTGAAAGTACACGGAATATAACCACATGATTCTTGTTCTCAAGATGGTCAATCAAAAAATAACTCATTCGATTATAAGTGCAATATGCATCAAACCTATTAATAGTATCTTTGACAGAACCATCAATATTTACTTCGACCCTGCCTGCATTTGGTCCTATAATATCGTAAGCTCCAATTGCCCTTCCCTTGAATCGGACGGTAATCGTTTCACCAGGAACAGCCTTCCCAATTTCTTTCAGATATCGGCCAAAGCCTGAAAACTCAGGAGAATCTTTAATTGAAATTATCTCCAATTTGGGACTAAGTTTCGCATTTGTAAAATCAATCATTTGTGTGTGTGCAAAATAATCAGGAGCAAGCGGTTTGTGCAGGATATGCTTTTTAATATGTCCAGGTTTCTTAGCCATCATGTCTTCAAATGAACGTTTTAATACATTCTGATAAATCATGTGACCGGTTTCAGGATAAGGATGTACTCCATGGGGACTAAATACTTCTATACCATTTATCTCTCTGGCATCGCCATTAAATATGAGCTGTTTATTGTGAACCAGACTACATACCTCTTTACCAAAGTTTATTGATGGAATATTATATTTATCTGCAACCTTTTCCATCGTTTCTGCAGAAGCTGGCAGATTCCCGTTAAGTTCAGTCTCAAGGAAATTTTTTGCTATAGTATAGATAAAACAAATATCGGTGCGTGGGGAAGCTTGCCATATCTGACGGACAATTCCCTCCATTGACCTAATGATTTTCTCTGACGGAGCACTCCCATCATTCACTGCAAATTCCACAAAAACCAAATCAGGGTGAAATTTCATTACCTGGTCGTTCAGACGAAATACGCCAAAAGTAGATCCTGTTCCTCCAATTGCAGCATTTATCGCAGTAAAAGAGGCTTTGGGAAAACGATGTTTAAACCACTCAAGTGAATATACCCGCCATCCATTCTGTGCGGTTATACTTCCTCCCAGATATGCAACTTTTACAGAGTCCCCTTTTAATCCTTTCATGAAAAAATTAGGTACTCCGCCACGAATGCTCAGCTCTGTAACCTCTTTATATCCCTTGCCATCCGGGTAAGAACCAAACGCAATTAATGAGGAAAATACAAAGATTATCAAATAAATAAGTGAATTTCTTAGTTTCATTTCTTGTTTTTTATAATGTTATTAAAAATCGAGTTTAAACTATTTTCTGTGAAATAATGATCCTATAAATTGCTCTCATTTCACATCTTCAGTCATTATAATCCAATACAATTTCATTTTGGATTTTCTGAGGATTATATGACTCTGAAAACAGGCTATATTTAATTAAGCTTTATCAATTACCTGTATTTTTGAATAAAAGCGGCCAACGAAATTCCCATATTCGGATAATTCTGATAGGGATGTGGATTCCCGGCTTGAACTGCAATCTTTTCTTTTCCTGTATATTCTGAATATGGTTTGGTGTAAATTGCATCTGCAGTAAAACCTATTCCATTCAAATCATCAATGGCAATTGCTGAATCTACAATATAAATATTTTCAGATTCTCTTCCGTCAAAATTTTCAATAATATTTTTTCGAAGCTCCCACATACATGCATTCTGCTTAGTTGTAAAATCGCCCGCCGTGTTGTCTAAAATTCCACATGTTGAAGAAGGAATCATTAAAACAAATTTACCATTAGGTACAGCCTTTAAATAGGATGCCACAACCTTTTCAATCTGTGCATTCCATGTTGTAAAATCTATCATTGCCGGATCTCTGGCAGACCTAAAATCATTAAGTCCCATAAATTCAGCTAAAACTGATGGCGCATTTAGATCCCACATCGAAAGATATTTACTGTAATCGAAATCCCAGGAAAAATCACTGTAAGCTGCAGGTACCCATCTTTTCCCATCAAATATAACATAATGCCCCAATGCATTTTCATACATAATATCGTTCTTTTTAGGATTTAACTTGTAACCCGTATTATTGTCGAACAACATTGATTTGGTATTATAGCGCCCGGCATTATAGCTTTCATTAAATGTCCAATCTTTTTGGGGATTTAAGCGAATTTCATTGGCCAGCTTCCAAAAATCGGTTGACCCCCAGTATTTAAAAACGCCATCAGGCTGCCAAAAACCATTATATGCATCCGTACGATTGTTTGTTACTCTAAAATATTTCCCCAGGGTCCAGCCTCCCCGACCTTCATCAAACTGTCCGGAATAATTTTTCACATCACGCAATCCAATCATTTTAATATTGGGAACATAACCCTTTACAAGCAACGCATCTTTATAAAAAGCCCCCTGGGTAAAACTGTCGCCTATTATAGAAACTATAACCGTATCTGTTCCAATTCCCTGTTCACCAACAACGATTTCTGATGAAATGGATTTAATCGTATCGAATTTATCCTGATTAATTAAACTAATTTTTATTTTCGTAGAGTTTATAGGTGCATTAATACTAGCTACCCGCTGAAGCCGTCTTTGAAATTTTGCAGTACCTGAAAATCTAACAACATCGTCATAAGGTCTCCATCGCTTGATCATGGGTTCAACAAATATATCATTCTGAACGCCAGACAACATATATAATTTAGAAGGCAAACATATTTCATTTACAAATACGCCGGAATTTTCGTCTCCTTTTACATTGGCAGAAACTCCTCTATTAGGGATTTTATTAATATCTACTTTTATTTGCCTGAATGTTTCGATTGTCTGCCGAACAGGTCTTGTTTCAGCAAAGGTTCCTTTAGCGGAAAAAAGAACAGACAAAACAAAAATTAAAAAAATTCTATTTTTCATACTCTTCAAATTTATTTATTATTAATTATTATACGCAAAGTACGCAGTTTTTATTTTTAACTTTTTTATATGGGATTATAACTTCCTCCTCTTATCATAAAAATGGAAATGATAGAACAAAAATCAAAGATTGAAGCTTAAAAAATAGAATTACAAAATGCAGAAAGAAGGCATACCGAAAAAATAAAAATTTAATTATATTTAAACTTTTCCAAACACAACAAGAAAAATTTTCAGAAATATTGTTGATAAATATAAATAAAATGAACAAACACAAAAAAATCAAATTAACAAGTATCAATTTAATCCTTATTTGTCTCATTCTGGGGACAGGGTTAATTTCCTGTCAAGGAGAAAAAACAAAAGTAAAAGAAATAAGAGTAACGGATTATGTAAATCTTTTTGCATGTACTTCAGGCGATCACGGGCAATTAGACCCATCAGCGACAGTACCTTTTGGCATGATTAAATTAGGCCCGGATACTGATCCCATAGAACATAGCGGATATGACTACAAAGCAAGAAAAATTCAGGGATTCTCTCACAACAGAATCGGAGGAGTAGGCTGTTTAGGAGCAGGAGGAAATTTAAGAATTTTACCGGTTCCCAATATAAATAAAACAGGTACTGAGAATGAACTTTTTATAAAAGAAAGCGAGAAAGCCACACCCGATTATTACTCAGTTATGTTTGAGAACAATATAAAAGTAGAATTAACAACTGTAAATCAGTGCGGATTCCACAGATATACCTATCCGGAATCTAAATCTTCTGGTTTAATCATAGATTTAAAATCTTCTTTTGGCGGAATTATATCCTTTTCACATAAAATAATTAATCCGAGGGAATTATTTGCTCAAATTTCAGCTAAAAATGTTTGCGGAGAAGGGAACTATACAGTAAACTATCATATCTGGAGCAATAAAGATCTTAACTTATTCAAAGATAAAGATGGAAAACTTTATTTTTCGTTTAAAACGAAAAACCGTGAAGAAGTACTTTTAAAAGTCACCACATCGACTATAAGTACTGATGATGCAAAAGAAGAATTTAACGCTGTTACAAATAATATATCTTTTGATCAGGCGAAAGAAGAAGGTGAAAAAAAATGGAATAACCTGCTTTCAAAAATTATTGTAGAAGGAAATGAAGAATACAAAACGATATTTTACTCACAGCTGTATCATATCTTTTTAAATCCGGTTGTTACAGAAAACAGAAATAAGGAGTTTATGGCTACCGACGAAAAAGTATATAAATCGGATAAATATGAGCACTATGACTGCTGGTCAATGTGGGATAATTTCAGAAATAAATTTAGTATATACCCCATGATAGTCCCTGAAAGGTGTGAAGGCATTGCACAATCACTGGCAGATCTATATGAAAAAGGGACGTCATATACACCTATTCCATCGGTAAGAACTGAGCATACTATAATAACTTTATTAGACTTTTACAGGAAAGGCATTAATGATTTTGATATTAACGCTATATATCCCAAAATGTGTTCAAAAATTGAGAATTTAAATGAAAGTTCTCCTGACAAAAAACTTGAAAAATCTTATGACTACTGGGCTTTGGCACAATTTGCCAAAGAGTTGGATAATAAAAAAGATTATGATAAATACATAAACCTGGCTGAAGATTATAAAAAGGTTTGGAAAGAAAAGTTTTTACATATGGGTGAAGAATCTGATATTATGCATGGAGGAGGAATTTATGAAGGAACACTTTGGCAATATCGCTGGCATGCACATTTCGATGTGGATGGAATAATTGAAATGATGGGCGGTAAAAAGAATTATTGTACAGAATTGGAATATTTCTTTGATAATAATCTTTACAATCACGGAAACCAGCCAGATTTACATGTGCCTTTTATGTTTAATTACGGTGACAAGCCGTGGCTGACACAAAAATGGGTAAATAAAATTCTTACAAAAGATATGTATCAGTGCTACGGCACTCATGTTAAATGGGAAAAACCTTATTTTGGCCGCATTTACAAAAATGATCCGGAAGGATACATAGAGGAGATGGATGACGATGAAGGAACTATGTCGGGATGGTATGTCTGTGCATCCATGGGTTTATATCCGGTTGTTCCAGGTGATCTGATTTATCAAATAAGCGCACCAATATTTGAGAAGGTAACAATTAAACTCCCGGGCAATAAAACTTTTGTAATTAAAACTGAAGGGGTAAGCGATCAAAATTTTTATATCCAGTCGGCTACATTAAACGGAGAACCTTACAATAAAAGTCACATAAAATATGATGACATTATAAAAGGCGGAGAACTGATATTCCAGGTTTCCGACACACCTAATAATAACTGGGGAACAGAAAAATAATAGACAATATTTTATAATCTGAGTATATTCATACAATACCCTCAGGTTATAGCATTTGTTAATCAAACTTTTGACAGCATAAAAATATTTATTTTCACATTTAGCAACAAAATTATCCAATAAAGCAATGACACCTTTCATGGTAAGGGTTGTATAAATTTGTTGTATATAACTTAAGTAAAGTTTATTGTATATTGATATTAACACGCATCAAATATTGCCGTATATTTTTTATAATTTACCAATAAATCCCTTAGAGATGCTTTTATGCCATGAATAATTTTTTTAGTATATTAGAACTTTTTATATAAAAAAACAATTAAATTATGAATTATGAAACAAGTTAGAATTAGAGAGACTTTTATAAAGAAATTGACAATTTTGTTTTTTGTTATTTTTAGCATTTATTCGATAAATGTAGAGGGCAAAAAGCCTAATTCCAAATTTGGAGGTGTTCAGATTGGAGCGATTTCCTACAGTTTTCGTAGCATGCATGACCAATCCTTAACTGCAGTTCTTAACTATGCGGTTCAGTCAGGTATAAGTTCGGTTGAATTAATGGGATCTCCGGTTGAACAGTATGCTGGTATTCCACACAGTAAAGATCCTAAAGTTTTGAAAAAGTGGCGTTCTTCAGTTTCCATGGATATATTTAAGAAAATCCGGAAAATGTTTGAAAAAAAAGGTGTAAAAATTCATATCTTAAAGCTGGGATCTCCTGGATGGTCGGATGAAGAAATTGATTATGCATTCAATGTTTGTAAAGCGCTTGGAGCTAAAGGTATCACTATGGAAATTTCAGAAAAAGCAGCTAAACGCATGGAACCTTTCGCCGAGAAGCATAAATTATTTGTTATCTTCCATAACCATTTACAACCAGGTGATCCTGATTTTAGTTTCGATAAGATTTTAGCTTACGGTCCGATGTTGATGTTAAATCTGGATACTGGTCATTATTTTGGGGCTACGGGCTTAAATCCCTGTGGTATTATTGAACGGCTTCATAACCGGATTATTAGTTTACATATCAAAGATAAAACCGGTCCTAAAGGAAAACCATCTAATACAAACAAATCATTTGGAGAGGGAGAAACCCCTGTAGTAGAAATTCTCAACCTGGTCAAAAAAAATAAATGGCCAATCTATTGTGACATTGAGTTGGAATACAAAATTCCTAATAATTCCGATGCCGTGAAAGAAGTATCAAAATGTGTTGATTATTGCAAAAGAGCTCTTTTACCAACGAAGTAGAATTATAATGAACATCCCCGGAGCAAGCTCCGAGGTATCAAAAAGAGTTTGCTTTGCAAAGGATTGCTAATAGCATAAGTGAAGAGATTATAAAATTCCTGTCCAATTAATAATTGGACAGGCGTTTTATTGTATAACCAATTTTATAGCAGTCTAAAAAAAGCAAGGCACTTTCAAAATGAAAGTGCCTTGCTTCTGAATGTGGGCCCAGTTGGGCTTGAACCAACGACTCCCTGATTATGAGTCAGGTGCTCTAACCAACTGAGCTATGGGCCCATTTTCTTTTAACCTTTTTCTCGTTTGGGTTTGCAATTTTACGAAAATACCCTCAGATACCCAAATAAATTAAGGACTTTTCGTCAAATTTTCTTATAGTTTGCAAATTATCTTTTATTGTCTTTCTGCATCAGTCCTCCGAAGAGCTTCCAATAGAATAAGATAATGCTAAAAATACCTATTGTTATAGAAGAATCTGATATATTAAACACAGGACGAAAAAACAGATATTCACTTCCTCCTATAAAAGGAAGCCATGTAGGATAATGTCCTGAAAAAAGAGGAAAATAAAGCATATCCACAACTCTTCCATGCAAGAATGAAGAATAACCACCACCGTCAGGGAATAATTGTGCAAGATGTCCGTAACTACCATTGAACATCATACCGTAGAACATGCTATCTATAATATTTCCTACAGCCCCTGCAAAAACTAATGAAAGACAGGCAATAAATCCCATAGGAATATCTTTCTTTCTTACCAGCTTAGATAGATACCATCCAATTAAAATCACTGCTATAATTCTAAAAACGCTTAAAAATAACTTCCCGTAATCCCCCGAAAATTCAAATCCGAAAGCCATTCCGTTATTTTCAACAAAATGAATAATAAACCAATTGCCTATGACAGAAAATTCATCTCCTAGAGACATATGAGTTTTTACCCAAATTTTAAGAATTTGATCTGCCACAAGGACAAACAATATTATTAGACCTGTCTTTTTACCTCTGGACATTTTTTAAAAAATTAACTTATAATACAATAATTATTCTCGGTCTATCTTTTACTATTTTTGGCATCAATAGACAATGTAGCATGAGGAACAGCACGCAATCTCTCTTTTGAAATAAGTTTTCCTGTTTCACGACAAATACCGTATGTTTTATTTTCAATACGCACCATAGCTGCCTGAAGATGATGAATAAAGTCGAGTTGACGCTGAGCCAGTTTCCCTGCTTCTTCCTTAGAAAGAGTGTTTGCACCCTCCTCCAAAACCTTAAAAGTAGGAGAAGTATCCTCCGTATTATTCTCATCCCTCTGGGTCATTGCATTTCTATACAATTCATAATCCTGTTTAGCCTGAGTGTATTTATCAATTATAATCTGCTTAAATTCTTCTAATTCAGCATCAGAATATCTCGTTTTTTCTGCCATAACTTTAGTTTTAAATAGTTTAATAAACCTTTAGTAATAATAGACAATTTTGCTTTTTAACGAAAATTCTAAACATTAGTCCCTTCTCTTCAATTTTTTAATTCTGGAAACATTTCCGAAATAAGCATAATTTTTATTTAATTTTCTCTATAATAATTTTTGAATTTACATCCCTACTGATTTCTACTTCAGTAGTTTTTTCATAATCTATGTCATCTGTTAATATAATCGCACGAGACAATGTCTGACTTGAAATATAATCTTTAAAATTTTCTACTGCTTTATTGTAAAATTCATTTTTCTCTATTTTAACTGAGATTCTGTCTGTAACTTCGAAGCCACTGTCCTTTCGAAGATTCTGAATCTTATTTATAAACTCACGGGCAATTCCTTCCTGCTTTAATTCATCAGAAATAAGAATGTCAAGAGCAATAGTCAGATCACCGTCAGTTGCTACCAACCATCCCGGAATATCCTCTGTGGTAATATCCACATCTTCCTTTGTAAGATTTATCGTTTGATCTGCAATAGTTATAGATAAGGAATTTTCTTTCTCAAGGTTCGCTATATCCGTTTGTGTAAGTTTTGCAACAACACCTGAAATCTGTTTCATCTGCTTACCGTATTTAGGACCAAGAGTCTTAAAATTTGGTTTTATTTTTTTACTGATAACATTCGTCGTATCGGTAAGATATTCTACTTCTTTAACATTGACTTCAGAGAGAACAATATTTTCGATAGTCTTAAACTGTTCTTTAAATTTATCACTGAGTACAGGAACCATAATTTTAGAGAGCGGCTGTCTTACTTTAATCTTTTCTTTTCTTCTAAGACCCAAAATCATCGATGAAGCACGCTGCGCAAGATTCATCCGATGTTCAAGATCCTCATTAATATATTCATCATTTGATTTCGGGAACTCTGAAAGATGAACACTTTGCTTAACCTCTTTACCTGTTATTTCGTTTAAATCATTATAAAGCTGATCTGAATAGAAAGGTGCAATTGGTGACATAAGTTTGGATACAGTCACCAGACAGGCATATAGGGTTTGATATGCAGAAATTTTATCCTTGTCATATTCTCCGCCCCAAAAACGCTTACGGCTCAGACGAACATACCAGTTACTTAGATTTTCAGTAACAAATTCTGATATATAACGGCCGGCCTTTGTAGGTTCATAGTCATTAAGACTGTTATCCACATTGCGAACAAGTGAATTCAGAAGTGAAATTATCCATCTGTCAATTTCAGAACGTTCATTCAGCGGAATTTCTTTTTCCTGATATTTAAATCCATCAACATTTGCATAAAGAGCAAAAAAACCATAAGTATTATAAAGTGTACCGAAAAATTTACGTCTTACCTCATCAACTCCTGAAACATCAAACTTCAGGTTATCCCATGGTTGTGAATTAGTCATCATATACCAGCGCAGAGGATCTGAACCATATTTTTCAATTACACCAAAAGGATCAACGGCGTTACCCAAACGTTTCGACATCTTGTTGCCGTTCTTGTCTAAAACAAGTCCATTGGAGATTATATTCTTAAAGGCTACGGATCCATTGATCATAGTGGCAATAGCATGTAGTGTAAAGAACCAGCCACGTGTTTGATCCACACCTTCTGCTACAAAATCTGCCGGGAACGGAAAATTATATTTTCCATCTTTATCTTTTGGTACTTCAAAAGGATAATGAACCTGTGAAAAAGGCATAGAACCGGAATCAAACCATACATCAATAAGATCCTTTTCACGAAACATCTTCTCTCCCTTATCATTTACCAGAATAATATCATCTACAAACGGGCGGTGCAAATCAATTTTATCATAATTTTCCTTGCTGTAATCTCCGGGTTTAAATGTTTCATATGGATTTTCCTTCATTACTCCGGCAGCTACAGATGTCTTTATCTCTTTTATAAGTTCCTCCATGGAACCAATACATTTCTCATCAGTACCGTCTTCTGTCCGCCATATAGGAAGCGGTGTTCCCCAAAAGCGTGAACGACTCAGATTCCAATCTACAAGATTTTCAAGCCAATTACCAAATCTTCCGGTTCCTGTAGATTCAGGTTTCCAATTAATAGTTTTATTTAAAGCAATTAATTTATCTTTCACAGCTGTCGTTTTGATAAACCAGCTATCTAAAGGATAATATAAAATGGGTTTATCTGTACGCCAGCAATGAGGATAACTATGAACATGTTTTTCAATTTTAAAAATCTTGTTCTCCTTTTTCAGTAATACAGAAATATCTATATCTACAGTTGAATCTTTATCGGTAAGATTATCGTCATATGCATTTTTTACATATCGTCCGGCATACTGACCATAATGAGCAATATTTACATTTGAAGAAACATATTGCTTATCCATGTTTTCAATCAAATAAAAACGACCTTCTTTATCAATAAGAGGTTCTCGTTTTCCTTCTTTATTGATAATCATCAAAGGTGCAATGCCGTTTTTCTTTCCTACACGGTCATCATCAGCTCCAAAAGTAGGAGCTATATGAACAATCCCTGTTCCGTCTTCTGTAGTAAC
>Ga0172377_10001663_pt1 | contig 22591 bp, 15 predicted proteins | sample Pumphouse3metaG_FD_119749 | JGI IMG/M metagenome (GOLD analysis project Ga0172377, IMG submission 119749) | Leachate microbial communities from a municipal landfill in Southern Ontario, Canada - Pumphouse #3 metaG | ecosystem: Engineered > Solid waste > Landfill > Unclassified | place: Canada... | reverse complement strand
GACGGAAGCTCCGAGATAGTTTACACCAGCCGCACCGGGCGGGTTTTGGCCACCACTCTGGCCGGCGTTCCCGTCTTCGATTACGACGCCGGCAGCCAGCTTCTGTTCAGCCCGGTGATTGCCACCATCGACGCCTCCGGCACAGACAAGGTGCTGGCCCACGCGCTCAATGGCGATCTGCACGCGATCAACCCAAACGGCACGCCGGTCTCAGGATTTCCCGTGAACCTTGGTTCCGCCTACTTCACGGAGATCGCTGCGGCCGATCTGGACGGAGACTGCGTGATGGAGATCATCGCCGGTACCACCAACGGCAATCTGCACGTTCTGGACGGCGCGGGCAACCCCAAACCCGGTTTTCCCGTGGCCACTTTCGGCTCTATCTCCGGCGCGCCAACGGTCCTGGACAATGGAAAGATCGCCCTGGGAACCAACACCCGCCTGCTGTTGATCTCCCCCGGAGGCGAGATTCTGGTGAACAAAGAGATCTCGGCCGCGATGGCCTCCGGTCCTGTTTTAGCGGACTTGGACGGCGATGAAGCTCTGGAGATCATCTTTGTGACCATCAGCGGCAAACTCTACGCAGTGGACCAGACCGGCAATGATCTAAGCGGATTTCCGCTGGAACTGGGCGCGGTTTTCAACGCGCCGCCGCTGGTCGCCAACCTGGACGGAGGCACCGCTCCGGAGATCCTGGTCTCCAGCAACATCAACTCCGTCTTTGCCTACAACCACGACGGCAGCCCCCTGGGCGGCTATCCCTTCATTACATCCTACAACGGAACCACCCCGGGCACCATCTGCGATCTGGATAACGATGGCATGCTGAAGCTGGTGAGCGGATATTCCACCGGCGTGCTGGTGCTCAATCTGCGCAGCGCCGCCGGAGGCTGCCTGCCCTGGGCCACCTACCGCGGATCACTGAAGCGCCAGGGCAGCCATGCCGCGGCCTGCTATCTGCCTGCCTCCGATCCCGCCGTTCCGGCCCCCGCGGACAAACTGCTGCAGAACTATCCCAATCCCTTCAATCCCAGCACCACCATCGCTTTCGAGACCGCAGAACCCGGCGACGCGAGGCTCTCGGTTTTCAACCTTAAGGGCCAGCTGGTGCGGGATCTGCGCTCCGGACATCTGCCCCAGGGCCGCCACCAGGTGGTTTGGGACGGGCTTGACAACGGCGGTACCGCCGTGTCCAGCGGAATGTACCTCTACCGTCTGCAAACCCGCGCCAACTCGATCACCAAACGCATGCTGCTGCTGAAATAAAAAGGACTTGACGCGCAAACGAAGTTTAAATAAGCTATACACAATAAAAAACCCTAAGGAGATCCAAAATGCCCAAAGTACTGATCGCCACGGAAAAACCTTTCGCCGCCGCGGCCGTGCAAAAGATCAAGGCTGAGTTCGACGCCGCCGGCTATCCCCAGTCCTGGCTGGAAAGCTACGCCGATCCCAAGGACCTGCACGCCGCCGTAGCGGACGCCGAAGCCCTGATCATCCGCAGCGACAAGGTGGACGAAGCTGTTTTCGCGGCTGCCCCGCAGCTCAAGATCGTGGTCCGCGCCGGCGCTGGCTACGACAACATCGACCTCGCCGCCGCCACCGCCCACAACGTTGTGGCCATGAACACCCCCGGCCAGAATTCCAACGCCGTAGCCGAACTGGCCCTGGCCATGATGATCTACATGGCGCGCGGCAAATTCAACGGCAAAAGCGGAAGCGAACTGGCCGGCAAAAAACTGGTGCTTTACGGTTTCGGCTTCGTGGCCCGCTATCTGGCCAAAATGGCCATAGGCGTCGGCATGGAAGTTTTCGCCTACGATCCCTATCTCAGCAGCGAGATCATGACCAAGGAAGGCGTAACCGCCCTGCACAAGGTGGAGGATATCTTCAGCACCGGCGATTACATCTCCCTGCACATCCCTGCCACCGCCGAGACCAAGAAGTCCATCAACTGGAGCCTGCTCTCATTGGTGAAGGACAGCTGCATCCTGGTGAACACCGCGCGCAAGGAAGTGATCGACGAGGACGCGCTGCTCAAGGCTTTCGCGGATAAACCCAAATTCCGCTACGTGAGCGACGTGGAGCCGGACTGCTCCGCCCAATTGGCTGAGCTCTATCCCGACCGCAGCTACTGGACCCCAAAAAAGATGGGCGCCCAGACCGGCGAAGCCAACGTCAACGCCGGCGTGGCCGCTGCCAGGCAGATCATCGCCTTCTTCGAAAAGGGCGACAAGACCTACAAGGTTAATTGATTACGCCTCCGGGCATCAGCCCGATAAAAGCAATCCACCCCCCCGGTCTTGGCCGGGGGTTTTTCTTTGGGATCAACATCTTTCAGACTAACCCAGCCTGCCCGCAGTGACCATTTGTATACACCAACCGGCAAATAGTCCAGACTATTTGTCGGTTATCACCGTAAAAAAGTCTTGACAGAAGCATGCAGATTGTTAAACTGGGATCGAGGTCAACATGAACTATATTGAACGGGAACTGGAAAGCCAGATCGTTTCGAGGATGGACAGCTCCAAAGCCCTGTTCATCCTGGGTGCCCGGCAAGTGGGCAAAACCACTCTGCTGAAAAGGCTTATGGAACTGGTTGGAGCGGAACGGTCATTGTACTATGATCTGGAGATACCCGCGAATCTGGAACTATTCTCCGGAACTTTCGAGAGCGTTGTAACCCGGCTCAGATTCGACCGCCGGGAGGACAAAGGCAAAACCTATGTATTCCTGGACGAGATCCAGTATCTGTATGATTTTTCCCAAACGGTGAAGATCCTGGTGGACCATTACGCGGAAGAATTCAAGTTTGTGATGACCGGTTCTTCGTCGCTGCTGATCAAACACCAGTTCAGCGAATCCCTGGCCGGACGCAAGGAGATCGTGGTGCTGCATCCGCTGAGTTTTGCCGAGTTTTGCCTTTTCAAAAATGAGGCTAAAATAGCTGACCAGCTTGGCACAGACCTCGACGGAGGAAACCACCCGCTTCTAACCATGCCTGCCCGGATGGAAGAGTTGGCAGAGGAATACACAATTTTCGGGGGTTTCCCCGGAGTGGTTATCCAAAGCGGACAAAAGCGCAAGATAGAACTTCTAAACGACATAGTAACCTCCTATATCCTCAAAGACATCAAGCACATCCTGCGCATCGAAAAACTGCAGGAACTGAACCGGCTGATCAGGACCCTGGCCCTTAGCATCGGCAAAGAGATCAACATAAGCGAGCTGAGCAGAAACGTGGGCCTGCACCGGGAATCGGTCCAGAAGTATCTGCTAACTCTGGAAGAGTCGTTCATCGTGAGTACCATCCGGCCTTTCTATTCCCGCCTGGATAAAGAACTGCGCAAAATGCCCAAGGTTTATCTGCAGGATACAGGCATCAGAAACATGCTGGTTAACGATTTCAGTGCTTTGAACGGGCGCCGGGACAGAGGTGAACTGGTGGAAAACGTGTTTTTCCTTGGCCTGCTCAAGAATCAGGAACTTACCACCCGCATCAGATACTGGAAAACCAAACAGGGCAATGAGGTGGATTTTGTGGTAACCGAGGGCGACAGCATCACTGCTTATGAGGTAAAATACGGTTCAGACAGGTCGAACCACTTTTCCTCTTTTCTGAATGCCTACCCTCATGCCCGCTGCTTCACGGTGCGGCATAAATACAAGTACAAACAGGCTGAACTGCCTTTGTGGTATAGGATTACCTGAAATGAAAACCCCCGGTTGTGGCCGGGGGTTTTTTAAATTGAGGCTGAGCGCCGCTTTACTCTTCAGCGCTGACGGGAACCACGGAGACAAACTTTCTGCCGTTGGCTCCGCGGATCTCAAATTTCACATGGCCTTCGACGAGGCTGAACAGGGTGAAATCCCTGCCCATGCCGACGTTGGCGCCGGGATGGAACTTGGTGCCTTTCTGGCGCACGATGATGTTGCCGGCCAGCACGTGCTGGCTGCCGAACTTCTTCACGCCGCGGTATTTGGGATTGCTGTCCCGTCCGTTGCGGCTGCTTCCGACTCCTTTCTTATGTGCCATTTCTCATCTCCTCAGATCCGGATCCCGGTGACTTTAATTTCGGTGTATTTCTCACGGTAACCTTTTTTAACCCGGTAACCTTTCCTGCGCTTGGCATGGTAGATCACCTTCTTTTTGCCTTTACCGTGGTCGATAACTTCGGCAAGTACTGCTGCGCCTTCTACTACGGGCTGGCCGACCATGATCTCGTCCTCATTGCGGACAAGCAACACCCGGTCAAATTCCAGGCTTTGGCCCGGCTCCGCCGTATTCAGCAGGGGAACGCGCAGGATGGCGTTGGCTTCAGCCCTGAACTGAAATCCTTTGATATCAACGATGGCGTACATCTTGACTCCTTGTTTTTCTATGGAAGAACACGTTTTTTCCGGACCAGATATCCGTCAAGGGGAAATTTGGCCGGACCTTATTCCCCGCCAGTATTCCTCATTGTTGCCTCCCGCACGATTCCCGCATCGAGTGCGGCCAGCAGGCGGGAGGCGACGCGGGGGCGGAGGTTCGGGGGATGGGATCGGAGCAATGGCCATGTACCCAAACGCAGTATCCATCAGGACGATAGCGTAAGCCCCGGCGGTGGCGGCAGCTTTTGCTTGAAGATTGGAACGTTTTATGCAATCCTTGCATATTAGCAGAAATTCTTGCAAGCAACACAGGGAGAAAGAATGCGTAAAGCGATGTTCCTGTTGGTATTGGCCTTGGGGATCGGAGCCCTGACGGCGCAGCTGGGTCCTCTGCAACTGGTGGGTGAGGGCCATTTTGCCGGCCAGGCCGGAGTTCATACCCAGGGGGATACCCTGGCGATGGTTTTTTTCAACAATCCCAGCTCTGACCCCGCGGCAGAGGGCTGGATCGTGTTCAAACAAAGCTCCGACGGCGGCGGCACCTGGACTTCCGTCAACGTTGCCCAGGCCACGAACTGCCTCACCCGGCCTACTTTGTATTACCGTCAGGATGAGATCATCATCACCTACACCAGCGGCTTCGAGCGCCTGCTTGCCCGTTCTGTGGATGGCGGCTTGACCTGGCTGACTGAGGCGGATGACCCCAACCTCAACACCGGCCGCACTTTCGGCAGCAGCCCCATCACGGAACGGAGGGACGGGCAGCTCAAAACCATCGATCTGCTGCTGCCCTATCCGGAATACGCGCAGGACGATTTTTGCCATCCTGATGACCCGGAGGAGCTGCAGGTTCCGCAATTGTTCACCGGCATCGAGTCTTCCCCCAACGAAACCAACGTCTACTATTTCGGCCCGGATGACATCAACGGCATCGTCCGCGTCAATTCCGACCTCTGGATCAAGCAGGCCGGAGGCGGCGACAACAACGGCTGGCCCACTTTCCACGCCCCGGTGATCATCGGCGGCGAGGTTCATCCGTATAACGGAGCCTACGAAGAAAGCCAGGTCTTTCAGGGCGGCCTGATCGAAAACGCGCCGCCTTTGGAAATAGCATGCGCAGGGAACGTTAACGGCAGTTTGGTCGGACCCGCGTATTACGATCCCAACAACATCATGTACGTGGAAGTTGACGGCAGCAGTTACACTGCCTATCTCGGACTGGTGCGGAACCCCCATATTGTGTCATCAGATGTGTATTCCAGCTATCCTCCGGCAGACCCCAACAACTTTCTCTACACTAACAACTATACTGTCTGCGACACCCTCTGGACCTTCTACAACAGCGGCTCCTGCCTCAATTCCAGCAAATTTGTGAACGCCAAGCTCTGGATCAAGGGGACCTTCGGCTCCCACCAAACCTGGGCGGCGGCGGACACCATCTTCATCCTGGACGACATCCTGCTGGCCGGCACCCCCGCCGGAACCAGCCCGGCCGACAACCTGAACGATTCCGTGAACCTGATCTCGGAAAAGAGCATAGTGCTCAAATACGGTTACCGCAGCCCGGTGGACTCCCTGCGCCATCACGGGCTCTGCGCGCCGGACCAGGAACCCCACCAGATCTATGCCAACCTGTTCGCGATGGGCAGAAATCCCACCAACCCTCGCCGCGACGGGGTTTTCACCTTCGAATACCAGCATCCGCATCCTTCCGTGCCGGCGGTGTGGATCAACGACTCCCTGTATGACAACATCGACCTCCACCGCTACCGCTATCCCCAAACCACCGCCCAGCCTTGGGCTTGGATCGACCCCGGCCCGCAGAACCTCAAGATCGACCTGCCCTGGTACAATCCCCTCTGGCCGGAACGCATGCCCTATCTGGAACGGGGCATCATCGAGCTCTGGGGCGGGGTGTATCAGCAGCGCCGCGGCTTCCTGCACCGTTCCTATTATGACGCCGAGTGGCCCAGCAACAATATCTGGGATCCGGACAACGACTACTGCGGAGGCTCGAGTAACCCCAATGTGGTTCAACACCAGGACCCCGTTTTTGGACTTCCACTTACCAATGTCAACTATCCCGGAGCCAGTGGAACCGGCGTGGGTTACAAAAAACAGTATCACCACGACCCCCGCCGCAAGCTGAGCGATCCGCCCATGGCCGGCGACAGCGACCTGCACAGCATGTGGAAACTGGGATTGGCCCTGGGCACCATCAACGCTCCGGCCTGCGAACGCTATTTTCTGAAACCCCAGCTGCGGGCCACCCGCGCCAAGGGCTTCGATCGCCTGGGAAACATGGCCCTCTACAGCGTGAACGACCTGCTGCTCTTCGCCGAGGGGGACAGCGTGTCCGACTGGTCCGCCTCCACCCAGGGCCAGGGCCTGATCCGCAGCCTGGACCTGGATTCCGACGGCTCTGCTTTCCTGCTGCAGGAAACCCTGGACACGCACCAACTAAAGGTCCGGGTTCTGGCAGCGGGCAGCGGCGATCTGGACTATGAGCTTGCCTATCAGGCGGATACAGGCCTCAATGCCACCACCGTTCTGTCACCGGGACGCAGGATCTTTGCCCGGCATGAAGCCGGCAGCCTCAAGCTTTACCAGATCTATTCCGGCGCAGCGACCTTGCTGGCCACCTGGCCTCTGAACCTCAGCAACCCCGGCCAGTACGACCTGGCCAAGTCCACGCTGGTGCTGGCGCCAGCCAACGCTGAGATGTTGGATATCTATTTATGGCTGCGCGCCGCCGGGACGGAACCGAACCTCTCCGGCAATATCTACCACGCCAGGACCATCCTGGCCGTTCCCAACGACGATCCCGGCCTGCCTCCAGCTGTCCAGCCCCGCCTGACCGCCTGGCCCAATCCCGCCTTTGGCAGCGTCAACATCAAACTGGACCTCGCTTCCGGCAGCCAGCCCAGCTTGGAGGTTTACAACCTCCGCGGCCAGAAGGTCCGTGTGCTGCAGCCGCAGAAAACGGCCTCCGGCAGCAGCTTTGAATGCGTTTGGGACGGCCGGAACGACAGCGGCCAGCCCGCCGCCAAAGGGATCTATTTCCTGAAGGCAGCGCTGCCGGGCCAAATTATCCCCGTGAAGAGGATTTGCCTTTTCTGATCAATGACTTAAGCTTTCTTTAGGAGGCGAAAATGAGAAAGATGGTGCTCGCGGCGGTCCTGCTGCTGGTGATCGGCGCTTTGGCCGCCAACGTTGTGATCCCCCGGGCGGTGGAGCGGGTCTGGTTCGACGCGTTTGATAACTTCTGGGTGCGTTTCGGTCCCGAGGCGGATGCCTATGACGTTGACACTCTCAGTTTCTCAACTTCTTACGGCAGCTACAATTTCCCCTATGGATTCACCCTGCCGCCGGAGCTTCCTTACGAGCTCAACTTCAGCCAGGTAATTCCCGGTTTCGCTATCGACCGCGCGGAAGACCATTTCACTGTGGATACAGACCCCTACTGGGATCCCGGGGATGAAAGCGTAAGCTGGGGGCCCCAGAACGACTGGAGCGTGAGGATCCACCCGCTCACGGCGGGCCAGTCGGTGGTGCAGTTGACGGTCCCCGACATGTATTACGATGGCTATTACGATCAGGCTCTCGTCTGGGCCAAGGACAGCGGCACAGATTATCCCTATCCCTATTGCCCTGCCACCCTCTGCACCCTGAGCGTGCAGGTGAACGATTCTGAAGGCGGGCCCGCCTCCCAGGTGCCCATTTATTTGAACTACGGCTACGTCTACGATATCGGCTGGCCGGACGGGCGCACCAACTCCAACGGCTGGTGGCAGGCCTATAATTTTCGCGCCCAGCGCACCTGGATCGTCATCAGGGACCCCAACACCGGCGCCTGGGTCTACGACCAAATACACTTTCCAGAACCTGCCGAACATATCCATATCGAAGCCACAGTTTCCTACAGCGAGGTTCCACAGGACACCCAGATATCTGGGACTTTGGCTCTCAGCCCCTCGGTTCTGGGAACGGCCTCCGGCCACACCCTGCACCTGGAATACAGATCGGAGCTGCCTTTGAATGGTCCCGCGCGGCTGGGCCTCTACGATCTGCGGGGCAGATGGCTGGCCGCCAGGGATATGCCCAGAGAGGGATACACGGACTGGGATCTGCCGGAGCTCGCCAACGGCGTTTACTTCATCCGGCTCAGCGGCTCCAAAGGCCCTCTGGTGGGGGGCCGCATCACTGTGATAAAGTGAGGTTTAGCATGAAAAAGTGTCTGGTGTTGTTCGCTCTGCTGCTGCTAGCGGCAGGTTTGACTGCCAATCCAGTGATCGCGCGGCTGATCGCCCGGGCCTGGTTCAACGACGCCAACGAGTTCCTGGTGGTTTTCGGCGAAGAAACCCAGATGTACGCGCCCCTGCCCCAGCTTTCCTTCAGCACCACGGCCGGAACATATTTCTTTCCCGACGGATACACCATGCCGGTTTACTTTCCCTGCCAGATCAATCTGAGCCAGGTTATCCCCGGATTCACCATCCAGCGCGAGGACGACTTTTTCCGGCTGAACCTCGACGCTTACTCCGAGATCCTGAACTGTGGTCCGGAAGTGGACTTGGTGAACGACATGCACGCCCTCAGCCCCGGCCAGAGGGCGGTGCAGACCAGAGTGGCATCTGTAGCGGGTTGGCAGTACAACGTTTGGGCCAAAGACCTGATCCAGCCTTCCGCCGACCTCTATGAACCCTCTGTGGGCTATACCTTGGATCTGCACGTGCAGACAACTAACGGCGCTCCCGCCCCGGATGTGCCCATCTATCTGAGTTTTGTTGCCGGCTTGCCCACGAACTACACCACCATCGCCACCAACGCGCAGGGAGACTGGCAGTTGGAAGCTTCCGCCGTCCGCACCCGGCTTCAGATCAACGATCCCCTCACCAACAACCCCGTGCTGGAGGAGATCATTTTCCCCGAGCCCGGCGAAAGCATTCAACTGAACGCCACCGTCAGCGGCGTGGCGGTCTCAGATCCTTCGTTGCCAGAGTGTCCAGAACAACTGCGGATCAGCCCCTCCGTGCTTAACTCAACCACGGGGAACACCGTTTCCCTCAGATATGGGCAGCAAAATCTCCCCTCCGGAGCTGCCGAACTTCGGCTTTATGACCTGCGCGGCAGGATTGTCGCGCGTACCGGCTGGAACGATTCCGGAGAAGTGAACTGGACCCTGCCGCGTCTGGCCAACGGCATCTATTTCCTGGCTTTGGAGCAAACTGGCCACGTTCTGGCCAGAGGTCGGATCACCGTGATCAAGTGAGGTACTACGTGAAAAAATTTCTTATACCACTGATCCTGCTGCTGGCGCTGGGCGCCTCAGCCAATCCCGTCACGCCCAGAAGCCTGGCCCGGCTTTGGTTTGATTCCGGCGACCTCTATCTCCAATTCGCCCAAGATTACATGGGCCCAGGCTATCTGGACCGCATTCCGGAACTTACCTTTGTCAATTCAGCCGGGACCTGGCAATTCCCCGACACTTTCGTTCCACCCACCTCCCTGCCCTGCACGGTGAACATCTCCGAGGCCATTCCCGGTTTCAGCTTTGATCCGCAAAACGATCAGCTGATTCTGCAGGACAGCCTTTCGTGGGCTCCACACTGGCAGGAATCGATCAGCTGGGGGCCGGGCGACACTGTGGCCCTGCATCCCCTGCTGGCCGGCCAATCCGCAGTGCAGGTGATGGTGGGTACCTACGAAGGCGAGGTTGCCGGCTGGGCCAAGGACATAGGCACCGAGGGCGGGTTTAACCCCGTTCACGGCTACACCCTCAGCGTCCACACGCAAAACCAGTACGGAGTGCCGGTGACTGGAGTTCCTGTCTATGTAAGCTTTATCGCCTATATTTCCACCTATTACACTCCATTTTCCACCGATGCCGATGGAAACTGGCAGTCCAACTTTTTCGCCGTTCCCACCTGGGTGCGGGTCCTGGATCCGCTCACCCAGGAAATAGTGTTGGATACCAGGTTCTATCCCGAGCCGGAGGAAACCGTTGCGCTCACCGCCGTGGTCACCAGCGTGGCCGCGGACGATCCGGTCCAGCCCTCAGCCAGCCAGGTTCTGCGGATCAGCCCCTCCGTGCTCAACTCAGCCACCGGCAACACCGTTTCCCTCAAATACGGGCAGGATAATGCCCTCTCAGGAACCGCCGAACTCCGGCTCCATGACCTGCGCGGCCGCGTTTTGGCCACATCTGGGATGCCAGCTGGAGGTGAGACCCAGTGGCTCTTGCCGGAGCTGCCCAGCGGGATCTATTTCATCGCCCTGGAGCAGGGTTCGCGCCAACTGGGCCGGGGCCGGATCACCATCATCAAATGAACCCCAAAACCTTTCTATTGCTGCTTTTGCTGCTGCCGGGGCTGCTGCTCGCCCAGCCGCAGTTCGCCTTTGAGGGCGAGGTGCTGGATTTCACTCTGGAGCGGATCTCCGCGGAACATGATACCCTGCTCTGGACGGTGTCCGGCCGGTTTTTCCTCTCCAACCTCCACAGCGCCAGCCTCAGCCGCCTGATCTGGTTTCCCGTGCCCGCCTCCGACAGCGCCAGGGTCGCGGAGGACGTCTTGGTGTCGCTCATCGAACCGGCGGACAGCATGGAGGTGGAACTGCTGTACCAAAACCCGCGCGGCTTCGGTTTCCGGCTGGATCTGCCCGCGCGCAGTTTCGCGGAGGTGAAAATCGGCTACCGGCAAAGGATCAGCGGTTCCGAAGCGCGCTACGTGCTGCTCACCGCCAACGCCTGGGGCCGTCCGCTGCCCTCTTCGGAGATCCATCTGGCACTTGGACAGGGACTTACGCTCACCGATCTGCCCTACCCGGACCCGGTAGTTGACCTTGGGGCTTTAACTTCAAACTACCGCTGGACCTTCCTGGATTTCGTGCCGGACCGGGATTTTGTGCTCCGCTTCCAGCGCCTGCGCTGAGATCAAGGCCAAAAATGCTGGCGTCGAGCGAAGAATGAGCATCGACGGCAGCAGTCGCCAGAACGTTCGACTTCAGAACACCCTGTAGTCCATGCTCGCAGGCTCGCTGGATTCCAGGTTGGCTGGACCCCAGGCTCCGATCAACTACTTGATCAGCACCATTTTGCGGCTAACGCTGCTTCCTCCTGAACTGAGGCGATAGAGATACACTCCGCTGGCCACCGGGGCTCCGTTCGCGTCCGTGCCATCCCAATCCAGGCTGTGCGTGCCGGTTCCCAGCTCCTTGTCCAGCAGGGTGGTCACCAATCTGCCTCTGAGGTCATAAACATCCAGCCGGGCCGGGCCGGCTGTGAGCAGCTCAAAACTGATGCTGGTGCTGGGATTGAAAGGGTTGGGCCAATTCTGGGCCAGAATGGCCGGAGCGGGTGCCTGGCCGGGATCGTCGGCGTCCCAGCTATATCCGATCTGCAGTTCCATGAACATCACCTCACCGCCATCCGGAATAGGATGATAGGGCGGATCGATCACATTCGCGCCCCAGGTGAAATCGTCGTAGAACATCAGGCCGAGCTTCCCGACCCTGGCTCCATTTTGGTAGCCAGCGAACAGCATCTGGTCAGAGGGATAAACCCACATCGGCTTGATGTCCTCAAATTCGGGAGTCTCCACGTTGTTGAGCACGATCGGGTCGAACCAGCTCCAGCCGTCGTTGTCCGAATAGGCGATGTAGACGTCGGTGGCGTGTTCCCAGACCTCATAGCCCGGATAATGGTACACGCACCAGTCAACGGCACGTTTGGAATCCTGCCAGACCACGGCCATCTGCCCATGGGGGTTGGCGCGGGTGATCTTGACGTTGTTGTAGTGGAACATCATGGCGTCGCTGTGCGCGGTCTGGTCCCAGTGAGGGAAGGGCCAGCCCTGGCTGATGAGGGGGTAATAGCTTTCGTTCACCGGATCGTAGATGAATTCGTCCACCACGCCGAAGGGCGGCTCCATGTCCCAGGGGGTGTAACAGACGTTGTAAGTATCTGCATAGTTCTGTTGGGGATAGATGTCGCGGATCTCGAGATAGCCCCCAACCGGGCGGTAAACAGCTTGCTTCACGTATTGGAGGAGCGGGTAGAATCCACCATCAGAATTGGCCAGGCCCCAAAGGCCCACGATGTGCAGCCTGCCGTCGCTATCCAGGGTGGCGTTCAGATGGCCGGAGTTCATCAGCTTCCAGTGCAGTTCGTCATCTGCGTAGGGAAGGCCCTGGTCGTCGGTGAAATAGTCGCCGGGATTCCAGGTGGGCATTTCACTGCTGAAGCTGTTGTGGGTCCAGGTTCCCTGTCCGAAGTTGCCGCAGATGAAGATGTCAATATCATTCTCAACCGCATCGCTGTCGTGATATCCGGCCAGGATGACATTGCCGGCGGGGTCCGCCTCCAGGGACAGATGGGTTCTGCGCGGTTGGGCTTCCAGCGCCCAGGCGTTGAGCTCCGGAACGCTGGTGTACTGCCAGCTGAGGGGGGTCCCCATTTCGATGTCATCGGCCGTGAAATCCGCCAGGGCCAGATAGACGTTGCAGCTCTGCCGGCCCAAAACGTAGAGCCGGCGCTCGTTCGCCACCGGGGAGGGCCCGATGGCCAGGCTGGGCCAGAGGAAAACGTTGTCTGTGCTGACAGTGGAATCCGGCGCGGTGATGGTGATGGGATTGTCGATCACCGTTTCCCGGTTGTTGAAGAGGCCTGCGATCCCGGCGATGAAGGCGTCGGACCTGAGCACGATCTCCATTTCCGGGTCCGCGTCCACATTCTGGTGCCAGGCGTAGAAAGGTTTTCCATCAACTGGGTCCACCGCTACTGCCGGGTAGCCCTGAACGCCGCTGCCGTAAGGCTCGATCTGGGCGACGTTGATCATATTTCCCGCTAGGTCCAGATAGCCATAACAGACCCGTCTGTCGCCGGTGGGATTGCCGCGCCCCTGCCAGGTGAGGAAGTAACCGCCGCCGGCGCTTGCGGGAATGCGGCAAAGGGGCAGATTGTTGTAACTGCCGATCATGTAGTCGTAAGTGCTGATTTGCAGTGAAATCGGCTCCCTCGAGAAGATCCAGGAGGGCGTGGTCTTTTGCTCAGTTGCGGCTTTTTCCGCTGCCAGCGCCGAAATCAGATTTACCGGGTGCAAAATTGATTCGGGAAGGGCCTCCGGGACATCCGGCAAAGCCGCTTCCGCCCCCAGGCAAACAACCGCCAGCCACAGGCAGGCCAGCGCGAAAACAAGGCTCTTGCTCATCTTTCCAGCTCCTTTACTCTTTTAACCCCCCCCATACAAAGTTTCTTGGTTCCAAATCTTTGTCAAGCTTTATTTGCTCTTTTCCCAGTCTGAAAAAAAACGGGACTGACTCAAGATCTATGAACCTCACCGCGCCCTGTACCAATAATAACCCCCAGACCTCTGTTTGGTTGACCCCTCAAGAACGTATTAATCAGGAACACTGGATCAACAAGCAGTGAAATGAGTCAGAAATGTACCTGCGGAGCCCGGCGGGCGAAACAAATTAGCCCGGGGTGGCAACCCCGGGTCATTTGGACAAATATGGTCAGGAAGCCCCCAAGGGGCGACACCCGAATAATATGTCATTTTTACAAGCAAATGTGTCGCCCCTTGAGGGCTTGCCATCATCCTTTGCCTCCACCCCCAGGGTTCCGCTGCGCTTTACCCTGGGCTAAGTTGTTGCGCCCTCCGGGCTGACCACAAAACCACAACCAACATTACGGAAGAGAACCAATCACTCTCCGTTCCTCTGTGCCTCTGTTTTCAAAATCCTTTTTTATATCTTCACACCCAGCTTCAGGAAGAAGTTGATGCCCGGCCCCGGAAAGCCGTATTCCGTTTCGTAGTAGGTGTCGAGGATGTTCTCCAGGCCCAGCCGCAGCGAAAAGCGCTTGAATTCCCGGGATACAGCCAGATCGTGGAGCCAGTAGGCATCGAGGGTGTGGTAAACGTCCGAGGCGTCCTGGCTGATCCGGATATCGTTGTAAGCGCAGGAGTAAAGCAGCTCCAGATCCCAGGGCAGCGACCACTGCTGATGCAGGGAAACCTGGTTGCGCGGGGTTTCCGTAAGCTGGTAGCTTCCCCCGGCGTTCCAGAAGAGGCAGGAATAGCCAAGCTCGCTCTCCCACCAGGGAAAGGGGTTGAACAGCAGCTGGTATTCGGCGCCCCAGGACCTCATCTGGTGGATGTTCTGGTATTGTTCGCCCAGCCTGTCGATGAGGTCACGGACATCGTTATAGAAGACCGCCAGCCGGTGGCTGAGCAGGATCCCGCCGAGTTTATGCCCCTGCCGGTGGTCGAGTTCCAGCTTGTACGCGTGCTGGGGCCTCAGCTCCGGATTGCCGCTTTCCGCGGAAAACAGCTGCCGCATGGTGGGAAAAGAGCTGTTTCTGGCCCAGGCCAGGGAGCTCACGCTTTGCGGCGCCCAGTGGAAGGAAATACCGGCGGACGGTTCCGGATAAAGGTCCAAAGCGCGTTTCAGGTCGCTCTGGTGCCCGCTGAGCCCCAGCCCGGCGGAAAGGCTGATCAGCTCCGAGGGGCGGTATTTCCAGATTCCGAAAGCGTTGTAGATGTTCAGCCAGTGGGGGGTCCAGTCAGGATAGTTGCCGGTGTCTTTTCTGGTGCTGTGCAGGGATTCGGCCCTCAGCCCCAGATCCAGGGTGTGTTTTCCCAAAGCCCACTGCAGCCGCGGATTGAAGCCCAGGGTCCGGTAGCGCATGTCGCTGTCCACGCTCAGCTGCTGCTGGGCCGCGTCCAGAAACTGCTGATAGGTGTCCTGGCCGCCGTCGTAATACAGGTGGGAAGAGAGTTTGAAATATTCGCTCAAAACCTCTTCGTATTCCAGGGTCGCCCAGTGCTTCATCAAGTTCAGGTAACGGCGGATGTCCAGGGAGTAGATCGAAGACGGGATCAGCTTTTCCGGCACCCAGGTGAGGCCCGCGGAAAAACCCAGCTGCCGGAAAGCATTGGCCTGCCAGCCCAGGCGGGTGTGCAGGTCGTACTGGGTTTTGCGGCTGTGATTGCGCACGAAGCCGTTTTCGAAGGGGGTGGGGATGAAAGACCGGGGCAGCACCAGACCTTCGCTGTGTTCCCGGGCCAGGCTCACCCGGTAGCTGAAATCCCTGATCCGGCGGGCAGAGGAAAGGCTGAAGCGGTTGCTGTTGTTGCGTTTGGCCAGGGCTTCGAGGTTCAGCCAGCTGGAATTGTCGGGGTCAGCAGTGACGATGTTCACCACCCCGCCCATGGTGCCGGAGCCAAAGACGGCGGAGTTTGGCCCTTTCACGATCTGGATCTCGCGGATATCCTCCGCGGCCAGCTGATGCAGGTCCACGTTGCCGAAATAGCCGCTGTTCAGGGGCCGGCCGTCGATCAGCACCTTAAGCTCGTTTTTGCGGAAACCCCGCAGGCGCAGGTTGCTCTCGTCGCGGGTGCCGCTGGTGTTCGTTACCCCGGTTTGACCCTGCAGGCCTTCATAGAGGTTCAGGGGCGCGGAAGCCCGTCCCCCGGGGTTCATCAGATGAACGGCCCCGGCCGCTTCGCCGGGTTTGTCCGCGATCACCCTCACCGTTTCCAGAAGGTAGCGGCGGCTGCCCAGGGAATCGGCCGGAACGGATTCTGACGGGATTTCCGCTGCCGCCAGCCGCGAAACCAGCAGCAGCATTAGCCACGGGATAAGTCTGCGCAAGGCTCAGCGGGTGGTCATCACCGTGCTGGTGAAGCCGCTCAGGTCGGCGGGGACGTTGATAACGAGGTCCGCCTCGTCGTTGGGGGTAAGCGCGAAATCGTGGTTTTGCGCGGTGGCGCAGCCGTAAACCTCGATCCGGGCGAGTTTCTTGAATTTCTTCACGCTGCCGGGGAGGGTATCATTATAGGTGGGGAAAGTGCTTACCTCGGATCCCAGGAAATAATAGCCGTCTTCCATCAGGTCCGGGGTGTAGGTCTTGCTGTAGCCGTCCGCCGCGAACATGGTCAGCGAATCGTAGGCCGCGATGCCCTGCGTGAGATCGCTGAGTTTGATGGCGTCTTCGTTGGCGCCGTCCCAGTTTTCCACCTGATGCGTGGCGAGGGCGCCGAGTTCAACCAGCTTGCTGCCGCCCAGGCCCAGGCTGACCTCCACCTTGCGGTAAAGCCGGAACAGGCCGGCGTCGCGGACCTTGAAGGCTCCGGGCAGGCTGGCGTTGGGGAACCAGGTGCGGTGGTCGTCGCTGGGAACGAAATAGCCGTCGGCAAAAATCTCCCAGGGCAGGTCGTAGCCGGCGTTTTCGCTGTCGCGCGGGCTGTAGCCGTCCACGCCGCTAACGATCTCGTAGGCAAAGAGGCTGCGGAAATCTTCGTCGTCTTCGGCTTCGGGATCAACCGCGGCGCGCACCGTGGCGGCGTCGATGAATTGATCCAGTTTGTAGCCCAGAACGTCTTCGCCGGTGGGTGGATCGTTTTCGCTGCAGGCCGCGAGGCCCAAAAGCAGCGCCAATACCAATATGATGTAGTTCAGCTTCTTCATTTTTCCTCCTAAAGCTGCGGTAGAGGGGAGACGCTTTTTGGCTCTCCCGCCTTTCCAAAAGGGAGGCAGGGCCGTTTCCAGCCATACCCTGTCGGTGTTTGTCCCTGCCTGAACAGGTTTAGGTCCAAACACTCGGCGTTGTTTCCAAGCTCGCGGAGGGGGAGTTTTCGTCAAGCTGATTTCCGGATTTTTCCTTGCTGGCTCCCATTATCAATACGGGATAAATACGGGATCAATACGGATTTCATCCGTATTGATCCCGTATTTATCCCGTATTGATACTGGAGGCCGAAGGGGGTCAGGCCTGCTTTTTAGCCAGAAAATGCGAAATGAGGAAGAGGATCCCGATCAGGAGTGGCGCGCCGGAGATCAGCAAAAAACCCGACCAGTGCTGCTGATAAGTGTGGAAGAAAATGGTGAAAGCCGCGCACAGCGCCAGAAACAGCAGTCCGGCGATCAGGGGGCGCTTCCAGGTGAGCCAAAGGATAAGGAACCAAACCAGCGCGGGAATGTTGTGGATCAGAAAGCCCAGCAGCTGGTGCCAGATGCTGTCGTCACCGCCAAAAACGTCGATCGAGAACAGGACCAGGAACAAGCCCAGCAGGATCGCCAGGATTTTTGGTATCCAAATCAGCCAATGTTGAGTCATCTTTCCTCCCTATGGCATAGGATGAGGATATAATAAGCGAATTCGGAGATTAATCCAGAAAAATTACTACTGGGCAAATCCCGCCCCAAACTGCCCGCGGTCGCCAACCCTGGATTTATGGTTTTTTCTGTGGTGTCTTAACGTACTTAACGTGCGATTAAATTCGAGCTTGACAAATCCAATGCGATATACAAACTAAGTTTTGTAAGGAATATAGGGAGTCATATAGACTCCAATAATATAGCCCAATAAGGAGATTGCATGTACAGAAAAAGTATAGTCCTGAGCATTCTGTTGTTAGTTTGTCTGTCACTCACAGCCACTTCAAACCACGATAATATGCTCACTAAGCGTTTGCAAAATATTCGCACTTTGACTGCTGTGGAATTTGAAGCTGAATGCCAATCATTCAGTCAGGATTTTACAGACTATTTCTACAACCTGCTGCAAGATCAGGAAAAAATGGATGCCCTTGGAGATTTCTTTGGAGACGGCAATCCTGATATATCGGTCTACAAAGGTAATCTGTATTTGCCTTCTAAGTATGCTGACGAAGACAGTCCGGATGGCGTCTCAGTCATGGCGTTTGGGGCTTTTTCTTTCATGAACTCATTACCTGTGATCGTAGGATTGTGGAGCGAGCAACTATCCACGATCCATTATTTGGACATGCTTCCATTTTTCGCCAGCATGCATGGTCCTCAACTCATAAACGATGCAAACTTGATTCTGATGAACAGGAAATTGCTGACGCTAATATTGGAACCTATGGAGTTAAGGTACGAGGAAAAAAGCAGTAGTAGCGAAGCTCAAGTTGCTATAAGCGCCCTCCGCAAGACCTTTGATGTTTACCGCCAGACATACGGCACCACCGAAAACTATACTGTCGAACGCGCGCTCGAAGATGCCCACATAGGCCCAGATACCAGGGAATTTTGGGTGTTCGAGGTGACAGGGAATCCCCCCAGAATGTTTATTGCCACATCAACTTCGGCTTTTCCGGTCGGACCTAACAAGAAGATCTGGTATGACGTCGATCAGGCAAAATTCCATGGCTACGGTGTTGACCAATACGAAAACCCGCATGACTATTGAGACTTGACGCTCTGTAAGGTTGGAAATGTACAGACAATTTATTAAAAAAAAAGGTTGAGGATTGAAGTATAGTATTTTAGGATAATCAATTACGGGTCACTTTGATAACTCACAAACTTAATTACTCAATGATCTTTCACTCTTTCTCTGTGCCTCTGTGTCTCTGTTTAAACTCTTTACTTGCTCTGCAGATATGAAACTCACTCCGCTTGATACTGCATGCCAAACCAGAAATCGTCGTTCAGATCGGCTTCGAACTGCCCGCGGTCCCCAGCGGCGGCTATCTGTTTTCCCGCAGCCACTGCCAGGGCATACCAATGCTGAAATCCCTCCCGGTCCTGCCTCAGCGCCATAACGCGGGCCATGGCCTCATAGCAATAGGCCAGGTCCCAATCCGTGGGCTGGATCTCGTCTTTGAGGCGAAGAACGTTGTTGGCGTGGTAAAGCGCGGCTTCCGGATGTTCCAGCAGGGTATAGACGTGGCAGACCATCCATTCTCCGCGCAGGATATTGATGGGCTGGCCGATCTGGCGCCAGTGCCAGAGCGAGGCGTGGACCTGATTGATGAGAATGTCCGTCTCATCCGGGCTGCGGTCCGGCTTCAGTAGCAGATCCCAGCTTTGGTTAAAGAGGTCAACGGCGAGGGTTTGATGGATCTCTTTCATATTCGCTTCCTTGGAGTTCGTCTGCGCCGCCAGGGGCAGGAATATCGTCCCCAGCAGCAGGGTGGGCAAGAGTGCTGTTTTAAGGTGTTTAAACATCGTTGTTTCCTCTGTGGCCAAAATGGTTCCGCGATTGGCGGGGTCAAGCAAAAAAAACCGGCGGAGGATTTCCCCGCCGGCGATTGTATCTTTGGGCTTAGATCTCGGTGAGCTTTTTGTATTGGAGGTATCTTTCCTTGAAGAACTCCTGGGCTTCATCCTGGAAACGGTCGGAGCGATCGGGGAAGATATCATGCAGGGATGCGTAGCGGCGTTCGCCCTTGAGGAATTCCTGCACGGGCAGGGTTGGCTCCTTGCTGTCCAGAGTGAGCGGATGTTTGCCCTGCAGTGTGTTGAGCGGATTGTAACGGTAGAGGAGCCAGTAACCGGTGTCCACGGCTAGTTTCTGGCGTTTCTGGCTTTGAGACATGTCGATGCCGTGGTTGATGCAGGGGGCGTAGGCAATGATGATCGAGGGCCCGGGATAGGCCTCGGCTTCGAGGATGGCGTTCAGCGCCTGCACCTTGTTCGCGCCCGTGGCGATGGAGGCCACATAGACGTAGCCGTAGTTCATCATCATCATGCCGAGGTCTTTCTTGTTGGTGTTCTTGCCGGCCTCGGCGAAACGGGCGATGGAGCCCAGGGGGGTGGATTTGGAGGCCTGGCCGCCGGTGTTGGAATAGACTTCGGTATCCAGCACGAAGATGTTCACGTTCTGGTTCGAGGCCATCACGTGATCGAGTCCGCCGTAGCCGATGTCGTAGGCCCAGCCGTCGCCGCCGATCGCCCAGACAGAGCGTTCCACCAGGTAGTCCTGCAGCTCGGAGACCTGTTTCAGCAGGGGTTTGCAGCCTTCGCAGGCCTTGTCCAGCGCCGCCGGCAGCAGGGCTTTGATCTTATCCGCGTTGTCCTTGGCGGCGTCATCAACCTCGGCCCAATGCTCCAGAGCGAAGCCGAAAGCTTCTTTGAGGGCGGGATCGATGGCTTTTTCGCGCAGCTGCTCCATGTAGTGGCGCAGCAGCTTGCGGTGGGAATTCACGGCCAGGCGCATGCCAAAGCCGTATTCGGCGTTGTCCTCAAAGAGGCTGTTCGCCCAGGCGGGGCCTTTGCCATCCTTGTTTTTGGCATAGGGAATGGTGGGGAAGGTGCCGCCCCAGATGGAGGAGCAGCCGGTGGCGTTGGCAATGATCATGCGGTCGCCGAAAAGCTGGGTGAGCAGCTTGATGTAGGGCGTTTCGCCGCAGCCCGCGCAGGCGCCGGAGAATTCCAGCAGGGGTTGTTTGAACTGGGAGCCCTTGACGTTGGTTTGCTTGAAATTGGCCATCACGTCGGAGGGCAGGGCGTCGAAATACTCATAGTTGGCTTGTTCGCCGGCGGCGCGTTCATCCTCGATGGGCCGCATTTCCAGAGCGGCTTTGGGGCATTCGTTCACGCAAACGCGGCAACTCTGGCAGTCGTCGATATAGACCTGCACTTTGTACTGGTAGCCTTCGGCGCCGGTGGCCTTGAGGGTGTTGAAGCTGGCCGGGGCGTCCTTGAGGTCCTCGTCCTTGGCCAGTTTGGCGCGGATGGCGGCATGGGGGCAGACGAAGGAGCACTGGTTGCACTGGATGCAGTTTTCCGCGATCCAATGCGGCACGGCGGGGGCGACGCGGCGTTTTTCCAGTTTGGCGGTGCCGCTGGGCACATAGCCGTCCAGAGGCATCTGGGAAACCTTGATCTGATCTCCCTCTTCGCGCATGATGGGTTCGATAACCCCGGTGGTGAAGGCGTCCGAGCCGTCCGGCACCAGTTTCTTCTGAGGGGTGCACTGGTCCGGAATGGAAGCGGGGATCTGAACCTCCACCAGCTCTTCGTTCACGTGGTCGATGGCGTTGAGGTTCATCTGCACCACTTCCTCGCCCTTGCGGCCGTAGGTCTTTTTGACCGATTCCTTGATCAGCTGGATGGCCTCGCCGCGCTCCAGGATGCCGGAGATAAGGAAGAAAGCGGTCTGCATCACAGTGTTCACGCGGCCGCCGAGGCCCACGGCTTCGGCGATCTTGAGGCCGTCGATATTGTAGAACTTGATCTTGCGATCGATGATGATCTGCTGCATTTCGCAGGTGAGGTGGTTGAAGGCTTCCTCGCGTCCCCAATTCGAATTGAGGAGGAAAACTCCGCCTTCCTTGATCCCGCCAAGGATGTCGAAGCGGCCGATGAAAGCCTGGTTGTGGCAGGCCACGAAATCTTCCTTGGTAACGAAATACTGGCTTTTGATGGGCTGTTTGCCGAAACGCAGGTGGCTGCGGGTGATGCCGCCGCTCTTTTTGGAATCATACTGGAAATAGCCCTGCACGTAAAGGTCGGTGTGGTCGCCGATGATCTTGATGCTGTTCTTGTTCGCGCCCACGGTGCCGTCGGAGCCAAGGCCCCAGAACTTGCAATTGATGGTTCCCTCGGGGCTGGGGTCGATGTATTCGTCCAGCGGCAGGCTGAGGTGGGTCACGTCGTCTTCGATGCCCACGGTGAAGCCGTGGAAGCCTTTGTCCATCAGGTGTTTGTAAACAGCCAGAACCATCGTGGGGGTGAAATCCTTGCTGGAAAGGCCGTAGCGGCCGCCGATCACGAACAGGCCGGGGCGGTCCTTGAGGGCGGAAACCACGTCCAGATAAAGCGGCTCGCCGATGGAGCCGGGTTCCTTGGTGCGGTCGAGCACCGCGATGCTTTTGGCGGTTTCCGGCAAAGCGCCCAGGAAATGTTCCACGCTGAAGGGACGGTACACCCGCACCTTCACCAAGCCGAGTTTCAGGCCGCGCTTATCGTTCAGGTAAACCACCGTCTCTTCGATTGCTTCGCAGCCGCTGCCCATAGCCACGATCACGTGCTCGGCTTCGGGATGGCCAACATAGTCGAAAAGCCTGTACGAGCGGCCGATCCTGGCGGCGACTTCATCCATGGTCGCGGCGATGATGCCGGGGGCGTCCAGATAATACTGGTTGCTGGTTTCGCGGCCTTGGAAATAGACGTCCGGGCCCTGCTGGCCAACCTTGACCTGGGGTTTTTCCGGATTCAAGGCGCGCTGGCGGAAAGCCTCAACCAGGGCGGGATCGTTCAGTTCGGCCATGGTTTCGTAATCGATCACGTCGATCTTCTGCAACTCGTGCGAGGTGCGGAAGCCGTCGAAAAAGACGAGGAAGGGGATGGAGGTCTTCATCGTGGCGAGCTGCGCCACCAGGCCGAGGTCCATCACTTCCTGCACGCTGTTGGCGGCGATCAGCGCCCAGCCTGTATTGCGGGCGCTCATAACGTCCGAATGGTC
>Ga0172377_10001662_pt1 | contig 22594 bp, 23 predicted proteins | sample Pumphouse3metaG_FD_119749 | JGI IMG/M metagenome (GOLD analysis project Ga0172377, IMG submission 119749) | Leachate microbial communities from a municipal landfill in Southern Ontario, Canada - Pumphouse #3 metaG | ecosystem: Engineered > Solid waste > Landfill > Unclassified | place: Canada... | reverse complement strand
TTTTTTTCATCGATCTGATACGAAAGCGCTATTTGTTCGGCTTTAGCCTGGATACTCAGAAGTTCAATATAGGAGCTGGCAAAACAAAGGGAGTGAGTTGATATATCAACTCACTCCCTTAAACCTTTGATTATTTTACTCGTTTTATCCTTTAATCTTCCCAACAATTAGTAGTTTGTTGAAACTGCGTTATAGTTGTCCACCGATTGTGATGACTATTCGCAGGAAAAAACCACCTATAATCGTTAAAACTACAGATAAGGCAATTAATGTTGTGGCTGCTCGCCCTTCGGATTTACTGAAGTGGCGGATGAGGTCAAGAATGATAGGAATAAGAAGAGCCAAGCTAACAAAACCTAACCAGAACATCACTGCTAGTTCACCTGTAAGCAAGGCAGACAAAGAGGTGCCAGCGGCTCCCCCGATAATTGCTAACCAGATAACGTAAGCTGTTAGAACCAAAGCTTCCATGACAATTACTACAGCATCGGCATCAGCCAATTTGCGAATAAGGTCATTCGAAATAGAAAGTTTGCCGGACTTGTTAACCAGCAAGCTGGCTACGATTGTAAGAGCTATTCCGGTTGATACGGCAGATACGGAGAAAAGTGCCGGAAGAAGGCCTGTGTCAGACCAGAGGGGTACGCTTGTATTAGCAAGGAGCACGCCTGTATAGCCAAACATAATGATAGAAACAAAGAACGCTATCCATGCCAACACTTTGGAAGTTTTAGCCATAGCGCCTTCCAGATTGTAAGAATACTTGTCCGGATTATTTTTAGCGTCCCACTCGAGCAACCAGGCCAGGAACATTATAAAAATGACCGTGAGCCAAAGAGTAAGTACCCAGGTGGCAATAGAAATCATTGCTGTTGGTTCAAAGCTGACGAAGAGATGCCACACCCTGTACACATTGATTTTAAAGAGAAGAGCCAATACGCCAATAATGCCAAAGGGAACAGCGGTTACGGCAGAAACACGGAAAAAGGTTTGATGTTTCCAGTTGGTAAATACATTAACCAAAAAACCAGTGAAGAAGGCACCGCCGGCCATACCGGCTGTCCATAGATATACCCAGATTTGCCATCCCCAGTCCATTTACGCACCTCCTTTATTGCCGTTTTCAGCTTTTATTTTATCCTTGCGTTTAAAGAGTAACCAGAAAGGAATTGCTGTTATCGCGCCGGCTGTTATCAGCGAAGATAACCAGTTGGAAATCATATCCTTGGTGGCAAGTTGCGGGTTTTCCGGCAAGCCATAAACTGAAGGGGCATCATCAAGGACTAGCATTTGATGTAAGCCTCCCAGTTCTTTTTCACCGTATAGATATGCATTGGGGTGACCATTTGCTTTTAATTTATCAACTGCGGCAAGCCCGTTGGCTATAAGTTCATCTCTGTCGCCATATTGTAGAGCGCCGGTGGGACAAGTGGTGACACATGCTGGTTTTAGTCCTGCGGCAAGCCTGTTATAACCGACACTGGTACAGGCACTACATTTCATGGCTCTATTTAAGTGATGATCTTTGTGTATGACATCGAAGGGACATGCAAAAACACAGTTAGCGCAACCAATACACCAGTCTTGGTCAACATGAACAAACCCTTCTTCTGTCTTGAAGATTGCTCCGACCGGACAAACAACCATACAGCTAGCCTCTTCGCAATGCATGCAGGAGTCTCTGAGAAAAAGCCAATCGAACTTGTTTTCACGCTCTACTTCAATAAAACGCATCTTTATCCAGGTGTCGGATGAGAGCCTCTTGGGATTTTCATAGGAGCCCCAGTTACTGGTTTCTTCTGCCTTATTTTCGTTCCACTGCTTGCAAGCTACCTGGCAAGCCCGGCAGGCTGTACATTTAGTGAGGTCAAAAAGGATCGCCTTACTCATTATCTACCCTCCTTAAATCACAGAGTAATGCTTTTTAATAATATCCATATACTCTACCCTCTCTAATATTTTGATTTAAATAATAAAAAAAAGCATACAAACTTCATCGTTTGTATGCATAAAAATGGCCGTACAGATAACAACGGTGCTCTTTATCGTTAAAAAGCACATTTAACAAGCCTACTCTGAACACAGCTCTATCTTTCATAGTCTCCTTTCCTGAAAGGGGCAGGCGCAACTGTTTCCAGTTGTACCCTTTGGGCTTTTTGCTCGCCCAGCAGTCGGTTTCCTTGCCTAAAACAAGTTTAGGAAAGACTGACTCAGAGTTATTTTGACAAGTCTATCTGTTTTACTGTTAACTTGTCAAATTAGGAAAAAGGAGTAATTTACACGATTGGAATCAGGTAAACTGATTCTATAAAATGTAAGATATAAGACAAGCAAGGTATAAAAAATCACCAATATGCCTTGCAAATTAGTAAAATGATTATAACAAATATAAGTGTTGACAACTATAATTACTTTGCAGAACAGGTGCAATCCGAAACAGGCATTTCAAATCCATTTTTAGCGCCTGAGTGGTTGCAGGTGTGGTGGGAGGTTTTTGGCAAGGATTATTGTTCCTATATCAAAATAGGCGTAAGGGATGGAAATCCGGTGGCAGCGGCTCCCTTGAAGATATTAGATGGCATTGCTTCGTTTATTGGATCACCTGATATTTGCGATTATCAGGACTTTTTAATTAAAGAAGGAGAGGAGGAATTTTTCTCTCTGCTCCTGGCAGATATTAAGCTGGATGGAGTAAACAGGCTACATTTAAAGCATCTGAGGCCTGATTCTTTTGCTATTACCAAGTTGATTCCAGTAGCTAACTCTCTTGGTTGCAGAGTCGGTTTAAAGCAGGAAGCTGTTTGCCCGGAGATGAACCTCCCTGAAACGTTTGACGATTATCTTGCTGAATTGGCGAAAAAAGAGCGTCATGAAATAAGACGGAAGTTGCGTCGGCTGTTTGAAAAGGGGAATGTAGATTTTTATTACACTGGTGGAAAGCATCCATTCAGTTCAGAATATATGGGCGAGTTCTTAAGACTAATCTTTCTCAATCATCCTGCGAAAGCCAAGTTTATGACACCACTGATGCAACAATTATTCTTAAAAATTTGGGAAAAGATTGGCCCAAGTGAGGCAATGCGCTTCGGATGCTTGGAAATGCAGGGGGAGAAAATAGCCATGGTGCTTCTTTTTGACTATAATAATTCTATCTTCCTGTATAATAATGCTTATAATTCCAAATATGCCAGTCTTGGGATTGGGCATATGAGTAAGGTGCTTGCCATAAAAGAGGCAATAGATATCGGGCGGCACAGATGGAATTTCTTAAAAGGAGACGAGGAATACAAGCGTCGCCTCGGAGGAAAGGGTATTAATCTTTATAGTTTGGAAATAGAAATAAACTAACCATGAGCCATTCTTCAGAAGTTCGTCGAGGTATTGCGTTAATCAGTCTTCATAGTTGCCCGCTTGGCAACTTGGGGGCTCGTGATACCGGAGGGATGAGTGTCTATATAAGAGAAATAGCTCGTCATTTTGATAGCCTTGGCTTTGATGTTGACATATTCACTCGAGGGCATGATTCTCATACCAGTCACATAATGCGTCTTGCAGAAGGTGTTCGACTCATACATCTTAAGGTCGGAGAAACACGAGATGTAATAGATAAACTGGCCTTGTATTCCCATATAGATTCATTTAATCATAAAGTGAATCAATTTGCGGCTGATAATGATATGAAATATCGCCATGTTTTCAGTCATTACTGGTTATCTGGCGTCAGCGGTCAAATCCTGGCTGAAAAATGGCAGGTTCCTCATTCAGTAATGTTTCATACGCTTGGAGCGGTAAAAAACCAGATTGGGCGAGGGGTAACCGAATCTGAGCTACGTGTACAGGAAGAGCGCAACGTTATAAAAGCGTGCGATCAGATAATTGCTTCTACTAGCCAGGAAAAAGAATTACTCTGCCGTTTATATGATGCAGATGCCGATAAAATTCGGGTTGTGCCTTGTGGTGTTAATTTAGAAATGTTTCAACCGTCTTGTCATGAAGAACAGGAGTATACTTCAGGCAGGACCATCCTGTTTGTAGGGCGTTTAGATCCTTTTAAAGGAATAAACCTTCTTATTGATGCCTTATCCTTGATTAAAGAGGATGACAGGTGGCGTTGTTTGCTTATTGGGGGTGATGGTGACTGTGATAGAAAAAGCTTCTTACTGCGACAGGCAGTGGATAGAGGCGTTGATGACAGACTGGAGTTTGTTGGGCCTGTTCCTCAAGAAGAACTCAAAAAATATTACTCAATGGCAAGTGTGTTGGTCGTTCCCTCATATTATGAGAGTTTTGGCTTGGTAGCATTAGAAGCAATGGCCTGTGGCTGTCCTGTTATTGCCGGGGATGTGGGTGACTTAAAAAATATTATCAACCCCGGGTTGAATGGGGATATCTTGAAAAATTGGGATGCCAGAGAGTTGGCAGACAAAATCGGCGATTGGATAAACTGTAAGCCGAGGACGCATCTTGAAGAAAAAACAATCAGGCAGACCGTTGTGAATTTTAGCTGGCAAAATGTAACCAATTTACTAAAAAAAGGGTTTGATGAACTATCTTGCATCAAGGCAGGAACATCTTAATGAGTCGGCAGGTGGTTGACCTTTTGGTTTTTTGCCCCCATCCGGATGATGCTGAATTTGGTATGGCAGGCACTGTTGCCAAGCTAACCGCAGCAGGTAAAACTATAGTTTACGTGATAATAACCGGTGGGGAAAAAGGCAGCGAAGATAAAAGCATGGATGCTGAAGCGTTAAAGACCATTCGACGAGAAGAACAGTTGGAAGCGGCAAAAGTTCTGGGAGTAAAAGAGGTTGAATTTTTAGGCTTTATTGACGGATGCCTGGAGGATAATTACGATTTGCGTCTTGCGGTGACCAGACAAATCCGTCGATATAAGCCGGTTGCAGTTGCGACTACTGATCCATACCGGCGTTATTTGCTCCACCGGGACCACCGGATTACCGGGCTTGCTGTTTGTGAGGCGGTTTATCCTTTTGCCAGAAATCTACCGGCTTTTCCCGAGCTGACTCTGGAGAACCTTGAACCTCATGTAGTGAAGGAAATGTTATTTTGGAATAGCGATGACCCCAATTACTTTGTTGACATAACTTATTCTTTTAGCCGAAAATTACAAGCACTCGAATGCCACTCTTCCCAATTGGACTCTCTTAATAGTCAAGACCTTGAATCATGGTTGAGAAAGAGAGCTCAAGAAGCGGCTGAAGGTCAGTGTTATCAGTTGGCGGAATCTTTCCACAGAGTGATCGTCAACTACTAATTTTCTGACTTTTTTTTATTATATAATGTTGCTTTGATAGTGAGAAAATAAAAAGGAAAAAATAACCAATGGATAATTTGCAACAATTGACCGCCGGCAGCAGGGTTCTTCTTTCTGGCAATGAAGCTATAGCGCTGGGCGCTTTTCATGCCGGTTTGAAAGTTGCGACGGCGTATCCAGGCACTCCCAGTACTGAAATTCTGGAAACACTCGTCAAATTTGATGGTATTTATGGAGAGTGGTCTACCAATGAGAAGGTTGCCGTAGAGGTAGCGATGGGGGCATCATACGCAGGGGTGCGGTGTTTGTCCGCGATGAAACACGTCGGTTTGAATGTAGCGGCTGATGCTTTGCTTTCTGCATCAGGCACTGGGGTAAAAGGCGGCCTGGTAATTGTGAGCGCGGACGACCCGGGGATGCACAGCTCTCAGAACGAACAGGATAATCGTCATTATGCAAAGTTGGCAAAAATACCTGTGGTTGAGCCATACGACAGCCAGTCAGCATATGATTTTATTCGTCTGGCTTTTGAAATCAGCGAACATTACGATACACCTGTTCTTTTCAGAACAACCACGCGAGTTTCACATTCAAAATCTGTGGTATGTACTAAAGAACCTTTTAAAAAAATTGACGAGAACCCCCAGTTTGTTTTCGATCCTGAAAAATTTGTTATGCTTCCGGCATATGCCAGGAAACGTCATGTTGTTGTTGAAGAGCGAATAAATAAACTTAAAGAATATGCAGAGTCATGCGTTTTGAACGAGGTAATTGAAGGCGATAAAAATCTTGGCATTATTACCAGTGGTATTAGTTTTCAATACGTTAGAGAAGTGTTTCCAAACGCTAGCATATTAAGGCTGGGGATGACTTATCCTCTCCCAGAAAAACTGATCAGAGAGTTTTCTACCGGAGTCAAAAAGACTATTGTTATAGAAGAGCTGGACCCATTTGTAGAAGATATCGTCAAATCAATGGGGATAGAAGTAAGCGGTAAATCGTTCATTCCAATTACCGGTGAATTGTCCCCGGAGATCGTTGCTTCTTGTGCTTGCCAGGCTGGCCTTTTGGAGTGGGAAAAAAAAGAGGGCACTGTTAGTGAAATTTCATTGCCCCAACGTCCTCCCTCTCTTTGCTCCGGGTGTCCTCATCGTGGTTTATTTTATACTCTTGCCAGGCATCCGAGGCGTCGGAAAAAAATGACATCAAGTTCAAGCAATCAGATATCTGGCGGGTTGGTGATTACTGGTGATATAGGCTGTTATACGCTTGGTGCTTATCCTCCTCTTCTTGGCCTGGATACATGTGCGTGTATGGGGGCTGGTATTGGGCATGCTGTTGGCATGGAAAAAGCCGGGGTGGATGACAAGCTTCTTGCGATAATTGGAGATTCAACCTTTATGCATTCTGGTATGACGGGGCTTGCGAATGCAGTCTATAACAAAAGTCGCATAACTGTAGTGATTCTGGATAATATGACCACCGCTATGACAGGTCACCAGGGCCACCCTGGAACTGGAGTTACCGCCAGCGGAAAGGAATCAATTCCAGTGGACCTGGAGGAAGTGGTAAGAGGGTTAGGGGTGCAAAAGGTTAAAGTAATAGATGCGTTTGACGTTAAAACGCTTGGTAATGAAGTGAAAAACGCAATTGAGAGTGAACAATTATCCGTGCTTATCGTACGCGGTGAATGCCCAACTGCCAAGTCTTGCCTGAATACAAGTTATGCCGTGGACACAAACGAGTGTACTCGGTGCAATGCTTGCTTCAGATTGGCATGTCCGGCCATACAGCATCGAGGTGAAGAAGTATATATCGATCCAGGCCTTTGCGTTGGAGGCATTTGTGGTTTGTGTGCCCAGGTTTGCCCGGTGGGCGCTATCTCCATTCCTGGCAAGGGGGTAGCAGAATAAATGCAGAATACAAGTGTTCTTATGACAGGGATAGGAGGCCAGGGAATCATTCTGGCAAGCGATATTTTGGCTGATACTGCCCTGCGTATGTGTTGGGATGTAAAAAAAACAGATGCTATTGGAATGGCTCAGCGTGGGGGCAGCGTTGTAAGTCATATCCGGATGGGTAAAACAATATACTCGCCGTTAATATCTGAGGGAGGGGCTGATATTCTTCTTGGGATGGAAAAACTTGAAGCGGCCCGTTCGCATCGGTTTTTAATAACGGGAGGAAAAGTACTCATCAACAAATATTGCTCTCCCCCTCTGTCTTCAAGTGGCAATGAGGTTGCATATCCTGGAGATGATGCAATATTAAGTCTTTTTGAGCAACAGGGTGCGGAAGTATTCTTTATTGACGGGCTTGAAAAAGTTGAAAAATTGGGTAATACGAGGACTCTGAATATCTTTCTTCTTGGCGCGCTTTCTGTTCTTCTACCATTTAGCAGGGAGGCCTGGGAAGAATCAATAAGATCAAAGTTGCCCTTCAAAATTATCGATATAAACCTGGAAGCATTTTCATTGGGCAGGGAGGCTGTTGAGAATGCCGGTATCAGCTAAAATTGCGGAAGGTATGCAGAGTAGCTCATGGATTCGTCGGATGTTTGAAGCTGGCGAAGAGCTCAGGAGCAGGCTTGGACCAGAAAATGTATTTGACTTGTCTCTTGGGAATCCAATAGACGAGCCACCAGAGGAATTTATACGGGAACTCAGGCGGCAGGTGCAAAATCCGCGCCCAGGTATGCACAGGTATATGTCTAATGCCGGTTATCTGGCTACGCGTGAAGCGGTAGCATTAAGCGTTTCGCAGGAGTTATGTTTAAAATTCTACGGTAATGATATTGTCATGACGAGTGGGGCGGCTGCTGGTCTTAATATTGTATTTAAGACTTTGCTTGAACCCGGAGATGAAGTAATTGTTATCAGTCCGTATTTTGCCGAATATCTAAGCTATATTGATAACAACGGGGGAGTAGCCAGAATTGTTGAGACGGGGGAGGATTTTTTACCTGTGCCCGATGCAATTCGAAATGCGACAAATTCAAATACTCGGGCTATTATTATTAATTCTCCTAATAATCCAACGGGTGTTGTATATGATAAGAACTTTCTCCAGGCGTTGTCTGAAGCGCTTGAGCAAAGCAGCCGTGTCCTTGGAAGGACACTTTATCTTATTAGTGACGAGCCTTACAGGCGGCTGGTTTACGATAACTTGCAGTTTTACTCTCCAATTAATTTCTATGCGCAATCGATTTTGGTATCTTCTTTTTCCAAAGACCTTTCCCTGCCTGGTGAGCGGATTGGTTATGTGGCGGTAAATCCGGCTATTGAAGATAAAACGGAGCTCGTTGCAGGATTTACGTATGCCAACCGGATACTGGGATTTGTTAATGCTCCGGCTTTGATGCAGAACGTGATAACCAATTTGCAAAATGTTACCGTGGATATAGATAAATACCAAGCCCGACGTGATTATCTTTACAAGGGCCTGCTTGAAGCAGGGTACGATGTAATAAAACCTCAAGGTGCTTTTTATGCGTTCCCAGCCGTTCCTGGTGGGGACGATGTAACATTTGTGCGCTCCCTGATGGAGCAAGGTGTCCTCGGTGTTCCAGGCAGTGGTTTTGGGAAAAAAGGCTACATGCGACTATCCTTTTGCGTTGACGATTATACGCTGGAAGGAGCTGTTAAAGGTCTGAAGAAGGCAGTCAGGAGAGCTTGAGATAGAGTCGGTCAGAAAAATCTATAAAACTGAGAGCGTAGATTAAATAACCTAAACGTCTTAATATTTCCGCGCTTACGATTCCCAAAGAACAGAAGGACCCGGTGGTTATTGTGCGCGGTATCATGACGCCAACCACAAAGCCGCGATTAACGAGTTGCAGGTATGAAAATAAAGTGTGTAATATATTTGACGAAACCCCGTTTCTTATGGTAATCTTCCAACGTTTTCATGGAGAATAAAATGATACCAGAGAAAAATAATAGTCAGGCAGGGTTTAACTTCGCGTTTACCGGGCGCAACAGATGCGCCGGGGGTGTTTCTTATATGCGAGCATTGTAATATATTGCCTGAGCAAGTTAGAGATTTGACCTCCCCGGCAGGGGAGGTTTTTTATATTCAGGAGGAAAATTGTCACAGTTAGTAGCAGAAACAATCCCTGGTCTTGTCGTAGCAAACAATATTGGAAGAGCAGGCCAGACGGCGATGTGCATGAAGGAACTGGGCATCTGGAAGCGTTACAGTTGGCAGGACTATTACAGGAATGTAAAGTATTTTGCGCTTGGAATGCTTCAAGAGGGGCTGAAACGTGGTGATGTGGTATGCATTATTGGGGATAATGAGCCGGAGTGGTTCTGGGGGGAGTTTTCCGTTCAGGCAGTGGGGGCGGTTGCTACCGGCACTTATGTTGATTCGGCTCCATCCGAGCTTAAATACATCATGGAACATTCTGGTGCCAGCTTTGCTATAGCAAACGATCAGGAACAGGTCGATAAATTTCTTCAGATTAAAGACGAATTAGGCTCCCTGAAGAAGGTCGTATACTGGGATTCAAAGGGTTTAAGAAATTATAACGATCCTCTACTCATCAGCTTTGAAGAGGTTACGAAAAAAGGTGAAGAGAGGGATAAAGAAAATCCACTTGAATTTGATAACCTTGTTTCTGGGTTAAGTTCTGATGATACTGCTTTTATTTACTATACTTCGGGCACTACTGGCCTTCCAAAGGGCGCGCTTCTTACCCATCGGGCTTTGATACGTACAGCGGAGGGTTTCATTGATCGGTATCCGTTAACGGAAAAGGATGACCTTATCTCAAATTTTCCTGCGGCCTGGGTTGGCGACAGTTATTTTTCCACGATACCTCACCTCTTAACCGGAGCCAGGTTAAATTTTCCAGAAGAACCGGATACGATTGCCGCAGATACCCGTGAAATAGGCCCCAATTTTGTCATATATGGGCCTCGCCAATGGGAAAGCCTTGTAAGCGACATTCAGGTAAAAATGGTGGACGCTCATTGGTTGAAGCGTTTTGTTTATAAGATGTTTATGCCGGTTGGATACAGGATGGCGGATTTTACACTTGAAGGGAAAACGCCTTCAATAGCATGGAAAGCCTTACATGCTATTGCTAATGTATTATTGTTCCGTCCTCTCAAGGATAAATTTGGTTTGTCACAGGTGAGATATGCTGTTACTGGCAGCTCAGTATTGAGCTTTGATACATTCCGCTTCATCCATGCAATCGGAGTACCGCTCAGGCAGATTTACGCCAGTACTGAAACCGGGTATATATCTTCCCACAGCAAGGGAGATATACGCTTTGAGAGTGTAGGAAGACCGGCCCAAGGGGTTGAAATCAGACTTATGGATTCTGGAGAACTCTGGGTACGGAGTGATTGTATGTTCAGCGGATATCATAATGACCCGGAGAAAACCAATCAGGTGCTTTATAAAGGTTGGTGTCGTACAGGCGATGCTGTAAATATCGACAAGAATGGACATATATTGTTCCTTGACCGCCTGGAGCACATGGGCGAATTAAGAAATGGTGTAAAATACGCCCCGCAATATATTGAAAGCAGATTACGCTTTAGCCCTTTTATCAAAGACGCCATGGTGGTTGGTGGCAGGGAAAGAGATTATGTTACCGCCATTGTCAATATGGATTTTGCCATGGTAGGAAAATGGGCGGAAGATAATCATTTGGCATATACTACTTTTGTGGACCTTTCTCAACGAGACGAGGTAGCTGAATTGATACGCAATGATATCAAACGGGTTAATAATAACCTCCCGGCACAGGGGCGCGTTGAAAAATTTGTTCTCATGCATAAGGAATTTGATGCTGATGAAGCTGAGCTTACCCGTACAAGAAAACTAAGAAGAGAGTATATGGAAGATAGGTATCAAAAACTTATTGGTGCCATGTATGATGATACCAAAGAGGTAGAAATTGACGCCGAAGTGACCTATCGAGATGGAAGACAGGGTGTGGTGACGACTGGAATCAGGGTGCGGTCTGTAAATGAATCGGGGGGCGGATAATGGCTGATTTGTTACAGTATACAGTAACTGGAATAACTGTGGGGATGGTTTATTCCCTCATTGCCATGGGCTTTGTGCTCATATGGAAATCTAGCGGCGTGGCTAATCTTGCCTTGGGCCAGCTGGTACTACTTTTCTCCTGGTTTACCTATGGAATGCTTGTACAGGCTGGATTACCGCTTTTGATTGGCTTGGTGATCGTTGTTGCTTTTGCTTTTTTGCTCGGTTGGATAACTGAAAGATTTGTATTGCGGCCTCTCATCGCCCAACCTATACTGTCGCTGATAGCCGTTACACTTGGTTTAGCTTATTTTATTGAAGGCTTATGTACATTCATCTGGCCCTGGGGTGTAGACGTCTTGCCCAGGTTATTTTCTCAGGACCCGGTGCATATTGGTACGGCGGTAGTCTCCCAGGAATATCTTTGGGCCGCAGGGATTTCATTAATATTGTTTGCGTTCCTGTCACTGTATTTTAAATTCAGCCGAATGGGAGTAGCTATGCGTGCTACTGCAGATGATCAGATGGCAGTTCAGGCATGCGGAATACCCGTAACCAAAATATTTTCGCGCTCGTGGATGTTTGCCTGTGTTATGGCGGCTATTGGTGGCATATTGATGTCGAGCATAGGCGGTATCAGTTATGGGCTGGTTGAGACCGGGATGAAGTCCTTCTCAGTAGTAATCCTGGGAGGCCTTGATTCGTTTCTGGGAGCCATTATAGCCGGTCCCATCATAGGGTTAGCAGAAAACCTGGCTGGAGGATACCTGACTGCTTTGACCTGGCCGGGGGTGCGAGAAATTATTCCGTTTATTATCATAATAATCGTGATGTTTGTAAAACCGTACGGGTTGTACGGTGAAACTCGGATAGAGAGGATATAAGAGTGCATTTACCAGCAGGTATAAGAAACTTCACGTACGCCGAGGATATGGCGATATTCAGAACCCGCACCCAATGGGTTTTACTGATCTTGTTGTTTGTCTTACTGTTTACAATTCCATTGTTTATGGGTAATTATTGGTTAAGCATAATTATTATTATTGCTATTACCATCATAGCCGCTCTGGGTTTGAATCTGTTGACTGGTTATTGTGGGCAACTTTCAATAGGGCATGCCGGTTTCATAGCAGTAGGTGCATATACTTCTGCAATTCTTACCGGGCAATACGAAGTTCCATTTCTCCTTGGAATGCTAGGTGGAGGACTGATGGCAGGCTTGACCGGCTTACTATTTGGCCTTCCTTCTTTACGCGTAAAGGGGTTCTACCTGGCAATCACTACCATCGCAGCTCAATTTATTATAATGTGGGTAATAAGTCAGTGGGGAACCATGACCGGCGGATTCGTTGGCCTTACCGTACCGGCAGCAGAAATACTGGGTTTCAGTTTCACGAGCTCAACGAGCAAATATTATCTTGTAATGACAATTTGCGTTATCGCAGTGTTTGTTGCCAAAAATCTGGCACGGACCCGACCGGGCAGGGCATTTGTTGCAATACGGGATAATGATCTGGCTGCTCAGGTAATGGGCATAAACTTGTTCCGTTACAAGCTACTGGCTTTCTTCACGGGTTGTTTCTTTGCTGGAATCGCTGGCTCTTTACTTGCTCATTGTTACTACGGCTTCCTTAACCCGGAGTTTTTTAGCATTAAAGAGTCAATATTATACGTAGGAATGATAATTATTGGAGGGCTCGGTATGACTTTAGGTCCAATTTTTGGCGTGGTTTTTATTCGCCTTCTAGAGCGGCTTTTGTCACTTGAGCTCGTGCCATTCCTGGAATCAACTATTACTGTGTTCCCTTCCGGGTGGGCTTCGGGGGTTACTCCGATGTTGTTTGGCCTTATAATCGTGCTCTTTTTAATAATTGAACCTAGAGGACTTGCACATAGGTGGAATAAATTCAAAAATTCGTATCGACTGTGGCCTTTTTCATATTGATGTGCGCAGATAATCAGGAAATCTTAACAATGATGGAGAAATAACAAAATGGGCAAAAGAAGTTCAAGGGATATTACGAGGCGTGGTTTTATTAAAGGTACAGGTGCGGCGTCGCTGATTTTGTTTATCGGAGGGGTTCCATTATTAATTTCAGCATGCGGAGAAAAAAAAGAAACCATTAAAATCGGGCTGTCTACCCCAAGTACTGGAGCTGCCGCGGAAAAAGGGCAGGTTTTGGAGCATGGCAACAAGGATGCTATCAAGTACATCAATGAGGAAAAAGGGGGTGTTGGGGGCTATAAAATAGAGCTCGTGTGGATGGACAACGGTTACAATGCCGCCGCAATGGTTAATAACGTCAATAAATTTATGGATAGCCGGTGTGTTACGTTTGGATGCTCTTCTTCAGCCATGATGGCGGCTGGAATGTCGGTTGCCAATCAGAATGGTTTTTCTGGTCTGGCGGTATATGGTGCCCCGGTTATATACCGGCCTCCTCAGCATATATACGGGCAACTACCGGATTATGGGGATGATTTTGTGGTATTTGCCCAGTACTATAAAAACCATCTGTGGGATGGACAGGGTAAACCAACTGTTGTAATGCACCTGCTCAATAACTCTACTGGATATGGAGCGTATGATGGCGCAAGAGCAAAAGCCGCTGAGATGGGCATTGAATTATTGGAGCCCGTATTTGAACATACTGCCTCAACGACATCTGAAACAACCAGTCTGAATTCAATCCGCTCACTTGATCCGGACATACTCTATATCGCGAGCACGCCAAAACCCAGTTCGGTGATTATAAAAAATGCCAACGAGTTGGGTATGACTGGTGGTAGAATGAAAATTGCATGCGGACACGCTGGGATGACTAAAGCCCTTGTGGACCTTGCGGGCGCTGATGTTAGTGAAGGAGTATATGGTTTGTTTCCAACGGTTAACTGGGACGATAATGTCCCCGGAATGGCAAAGGTCAAAGAGTATTGTCAAAGATATCACCCAGCAGATTTTGGCAACATGGATTATATTGCGTCGTGGTGTCAGAGTCTTATTATGGTAAAAGCGGCTGAGCTTGCCATAGAAGCAATTGGATACGAATCTCTGTCTAAAGGCAATCAGGGCGCGTGGAAAAATTTTGAGGACTATGGAATAAAAGCACTCAATAACTACGATGTAGAAGGTCTTCAAGGTCCGGTAAGCTATACTCCAGGTGATAATCGTTTATCTAAATCTCTACGAGTCTTTCAGGTGCAGGGAGGAAATATAAACCCGGTGACAGATTGGATTGAGGCACCAGTGATAGAGTACGAAAAATTGGACTGGTTCGGGAAAATATAGATTACTTAAAAATCATGCTAAGTGTTAAAAATATAGAAGTTACATACCTGAACGTCATAAGAGTCATTCATGGAATTTCCCTGGATGTTCCTGATGGAGCAGTAGTTGCGCTCCTTGGGGCCAATGGGGCGGGCAAAAGCACAACTTTAAAGGCGATTTCAGGTCTTCTTCATGTAGAAGAAGGAAAGGTTTCTGATGGGTCTATATACTGGTGCGAAACTCGCATCGATAATAAAAGCCCCGAGGATATTGGACGTCTTGGTATAGTGCAGGCTCTGGAAGGGCGACGTATCTTCCAGCACTTGACCGTGGAAGAAAACTTAACAGTGGGAGCATTTAATCGACAAGGTCGAAAAGAAGTCAAGCAAGACCTGGAAATGGTTTATCATTATTTTCCACGTATTAAAGATTTAAGAAAAAATACTGCCGGTTATCTTTCGGGTGGCGAACAGCAGATGGTTGTGATCGGAAGGGCCATGATGGCAGATCCGAAGATGATGCTGCTGGATGAGCCCTCGCTCGGGCTGGCGCCGATGTTGGTGGAAGAAATTTACGAGATTATCAAACGATTCAATCAAGAGCAGAAAACCTCTGTATTAATTGTAGAGCAAAATGTGAGAGTAGCTTTAAGCATTGCCGATTATGGATACGTACTGGAAAATGGCAGAATTGTTCTTGATGGGACTGCAGAATTTCTAAAAAATAATGAGGATGTAAAAGAATTTTACATAGGACTCTCGGCTGCCGGAGCCAAAAAAAGTTATCGGGATTTAAAGCATTATAAAAGGCGGAAAAGATGGCTATAAAAAAAAGTGAGCACTACGATAAATGGGAAACGATGTCGGTGGAAGCCAGAGAAAATTACCTGGACAGCAGGCTTCGGCTACAGATACGCCATATTTATGATAATTCCCCTGCTGCCAGGAGTATTTTGAATGAAGCAGGTGTCAAGCCTGATGATATCGATACTGTCGAGGATTTGTATCGTATGCCAATAATCCGCAAGGAAGACCTTATCCGCTTACAGGAAGAAAAACCACCCTATGGCGGCTTTGTCGCTGATACTGAAGAAAATATTGAAAGAGTTTTTATTTCACCGGGTCCTATATATGAAATACAGAGCACCAGTATAGAATGGTTTACCCGGGCTTTGTGGGCTGCGGGGTTCAGAAAAGGGGATATTGTTGTAAACACTTTCACATACCACCTGTCACCCGCAGGGCTTCTTATGCATGAAGGGCTTAGAGGGTGCGGAGCTACTGTCGTCGTTACCGGTGTGGGTAATACTGAAACACAGTTACGAGCCATGAAACATCTTAAAGTCAACGGATTTTTAGGAACCCCGTCTTTTTTGATGGCTTTGATAAAAAAAGCAGAAGAAAATGGAGACGATTTTAAAAAAGATTATAATCTGAACAAAGCGTGGTTCACCGGTGAACCTCTTGCCGCATCGGTTCGGAAGATACTTGAGAGCGATTACGGCATTGATACGTATCAGGGTTATGCAGTGACTGAGCCTGGAGGAGTGATTGCTTACGAATGTAGCCAGAAGAACGGTTACCATTTAATGGATGACTATGCAATTGAAATTGTAGACCCCTCCAGCGGGAAAATGGTGGAAGTGGGTGAGGTTGGGGAGATTGTCGTTACCCCTGTTCACAATAAGGCGTGGGGGTTGGTCCGATTTGGAACGGGGGACCTTTCAAGCCTGGACATTTCCCAATGCCTCTGTGGGAGAAGTTCTCCTCGGTTGACAGGAATTTTAGGCAGAACAGGAGATGCGGTAAAGGTGCGTGGGATGTTTATAGTGCCTCGTGAGGTCGATGAGATAATAAAAACATTCGGTGAAATATCTAACTACCAGATAAAGGTCTCTCGAATAGAGCAAAAAGACATTGCCGAGATGGTTATTAGCTTGAAGTCCAAGGCAGACGAAAAAAGCATTACCGGCGCCGTCATGCGTGACTTTCAGTCCAGGTGCCGCTTGAAGTTGGACAGTGTAAATATTGTGCCGGAAAATTACTTCAAGCCGGGTTATCGGAAATTTGAAGATATGCGCATTTGGGATTAGTACGTTCCTGTTTTAAGCTGACTTGCCCAGGTAAGCCGCAATAACCTCGGGGTTTGAGGAAATTTCGTCCGGGGTGCCCTCGGCAATTTTTTTACCGAAGTCGAGTACTATTATACGGTCAGCAATATCCATTACCACCCCCATGTCGTGCTCAATGAGAATTATGCTTTTTACTCCGTCTCTGAGTACGGGGGAATCTTTGTAAGTCTCCCCTTGTCCCTCAAAAATATCAATAATGAAGCGCGCGATGTCTTCTTTTTCCTCAAGGTTCATGCCAGCCATAGGCTCATCAAGGAGGAGAATGCTCGGTTCAAGAGCCAGGGCTCTGCCCAGTTCCACTCGTTTACGCATTCCATACGGAAGCGAACCTACAATACTTTTACGGATAGGTTCAATCTCGAGGAAATCAATTATATCTTCAGCAACACGGCGATGAGCAATTTCTTCTTTATGTGCAGGGCCAAAATACATGGCGGATGTGAATATGTTTTGCGTCATGTGTACATGTCTGGCTGCCATAATATTTTCCAGAGTTGTGAGTCCGGTATAGAGTTCTATATTTTGAAAAGTCCGCGCCAGCCCCATTTTGGCTGCCCGATCTGGACGTATCCCTGTTATGTCCTGTCCGTTGAAAGTGATACGACCTTTTTGAGGTTTATAGAAACCGTTGATGCAATTTAGCAGGCAGGTCTTGCCAGCACCATTTGGCCCTATAACAGCTAGAATTTCCCCACTTCTAACGTGTGCACTTACTCCTTTGAGAGCCTGGACCCCGCCGAATGACAGATGTATATCGTCAACTTCCAAAATTACCGGTTTATCCATCATCGTCGCTCTCTTCTGCCATAAGCTTGTTGATATAATCAGTGGTGATTTTACACGGCAATCCGGTGCATCCCTTTTTGCTGTTGGAAGTGGCTGAGCCAACAGGTGAATCTTTTGATTGCTGACCGGAGGTGCCGGCATTTTGATTGAAACCGGTGCAAGCCGGAGACCAGTCTTTATGTATAAAAATGGTTACTTCGTCCTGAACGGCATCGCAATATATTGTTTTAGCTGTAAGCTGCCAGTTGACCATCAAAACCTCTCAATTATGATTGAAACATCGTAACATCATTATACCCGAATTTACAATTTACTTGCTTGTGTTGCGAGGGTCGTTATGATTTAATTAGATGTAATAACTTGGTGAGGAGGTTATCATGGCGCATTATCTTCAATTGATGGTTCTTACTGACAAAGGGCGTAAAAAATTTAATGAAAATCCGGACTGGATAAAGGATGAGTTGGATAAGGAAATTGAACTGCTGGGAGGAAAGATCGTAACACAGTACGCACTCCTGGGCCAGTACGACTTTATCAGCATAGTTGAGGCTCCTTCAGACGAGGTCGCTGCAAAAATCGCTATCAGGTTATCGGCTACCGGTACGGTTAACCCTAAAACACTTGCGGCAATTCCATTGGAAAGCCTGGTGCAAACGCTAAGGGAGGGTAGCAAGCTCGATTGGTAGCTTGGTGGCAGGTATTAAATGTTTCTACTTTTCCTTGTGAGTGACAACCAGTACTGGAATGGGAGATTCTTTTAATACTTTTTCAGTAACGCTTCCAAATGCCCAGCGAGCAATACCGGTTCGTCCGTGGCTACTCATTACAATGATGTCCACATTGTTTTGTTGCGCATAATCCAGAATGCTTTCTGCCGGTGAGCCAGCAATGGCTACAGTTTCGGCAGTTATGCCTTGCTCCTTAAGGGTAGCGGCTACTTTGTCAAGGTATTCTGTTAACTCTTCATGGTAGGCTTCGTCCAATTGACGAGCCAGTTCAGCACTCAGGCGTTGCCGTGCGCCACTATCCATCGGCTCTCTTGCCCGGAACAATACAACGGCAGGTGGATTACTGCATTCCATTAGACTCATTACGTGACTCAAACTGGTTTCAGACAACTCGGAACCGTCAAGGGGAACTAATATCTTTTTGTACATAAAAACTCCTCATAAGCCGACCGTATAAGTTAATTCTATCATAAATCATCAATTTCTGGAGCAAGAGCCTGGAGGCAGTCGTGAAGATATTTTGCGAGTTGGTTGCAAAATTGGTTACTGTTATCAAAACTATCGCTAATATGATAAGATTACACCGTTTATGTCAAAGCAAATTTTAAATTCCACATTATTGAAAGAACTTTTCGAGAGCAAGAATTTTAAAGAGCTCAGAGGAGAGTTGATTAAGCTTGATGGCGTTGATATTGCCGGCCTGTTGAAAGAGGTTGACGATAGTAGCGCCCTGATGAGTTTTCGCCTTTTGCCAAAAGATTTGGCGATGCAAGTATTTGATCATTTGGATATCAACCAACAGACGAAGATATTGGAAGCATTTACCGATAACCGGGCGAAATATTTCTTCGAATCGATGCCACCTGATGACAGGGCTGAGCTTCTTGATGAGGTTCCTGCCAAGGTCGCTAGAAGATTATTAAAACTTTTATCTTGCTCTGAAAGGCAAACAACATTGGTCTTGCTTGGTTATGAGGAAAATACTGCCGGAAGGGTGATGACGCCTGATTTTATCGATTTGGATTTTCGAATGACTGTTGCCGAGGCGTTGGAACGTATTCGCAAACTGGCGGTAGCAAAAGAGACCATTCTTGTAGCCTATGTTATGGATAGCTGTAGAAAATTACTCGGTACAGTTAGTTTAAAAGATTTGGTATTGACAGATCCGGAAACACCGATATCAGAAATCATGGCTGAAAATCCAAAAACTGTCAGTACTTATACGGACCAGGAAGAAGTTGCTCGAATGCTTAAAGACTATGACTTGCTGGCTATACCAGTGGTAGATACTGAGCACCGTCTAGTTGGTATCGTGACCTGGGATGATGTCGTTGATATTCTGGAAGAAGAAGCAACTGAAGATATTCACCGCTTTGGCGCTGTGGCTGGTACAGAGAAAGGTTATTTTGTATCAAGCCTGCTTAACGTTGTAAAAAGCCGGGTGGGATGGCTACTTTTACTTCTAGTTGTGAATACTGTTACCGGTTCTATTATTGCAGGGCAGGAAAAGTTGCTGGCGGAAGTTGTAATATTGGCTGCTTTTGTTCCTTTACTTATTGACACTGGTGGGAATATTGGCTCTCAATCGGCAACGGTTGTCATAAGAGGGCTTGCCACCGGGGAAGTTTCCCCTCGCCGCGCAACTACTATCATTTTAAGAGAAGCAACCATTGGTTTGATGCTTGGGGTGGTGTTGGCAACATTGGTACTGGTTTGGGCATATTCACTTGGGCGAAGCCTTGAAGTTGCGGCTGTTGTAAGCATTACGTTAATGGGAATATCGGTTATATCTACACTTACGGGGGCGTCGTTGCCTTTTATATTTCGGTTTTTCAAGGTTGATCCGGCGCTGGTCTCCGCTCCGTTCATCACTACAATAGTGGATATATTTGGAGTAGGTCTGTATTTCTTGATTGCTAATTTAATTCTTTCCTTATAAAGGTTTTTAACTGAAAAACTTTTTCTGCTGTCCAATAAAAATGTAACCTCTCCACTAACAAATACTCAATAATGTCTTCTCCGGGGTGGCCAGTTGTCGGTTTTTAAGTGGCTTGAGCAGCTGGTCTTGGAATTTTGGTTAACTGCTTTTTCTTGACATCCGTTTATTTTTCAACGATAATTGTTAGGTACAACTAACTAAGAGGTGCTGTTTTGGCCAGGCGCCATTCTGCGAGCGTTGAGGATTATCTGGAAACTATCATGCTTCTTGCTGAAGAAGAAGAGAGGGTTACTGTTACAAGAATCAGCGAAGAAATGGGAGTAACGAAACCTAGTGTGACGTCTGCAATCAGGCGGTTGGTCAAGAATGAACTTGCAACTCATGAAAAGTACGGAGAGATCCACCTTACAAAGAAAGGGTTGAGGGTAGCGCGCGATGTTTATAAGCGCCATCAGATACTGACGCATTTTATGATGGATGTTCTTGATATAAAAGAAGATATAGCTTCTGAAGATGCTTGCCGTGCTGAACACTGCCTTAGCCCTGTCAGTGTAGAAAGATTGAACCAATTTATGGAATACGTAGAGAGTTGCCCTCAGGGAAGGCCTTGTTGGCTGGAAGGTTTTAATTATTATCTTAACCATGGCAAGAGAAACCCTGAACAAGTAAATTCTTGTGTTGCCGGATGCAAAAAAATCAAATATAGTAAAATCAAAGATAGTAAAATATTAGAATAAGGCATGTTTTGGAAGAAAAAAGTTTTCCGCTTGCGTTAGCACCTGCTTATAATTCTCTGGAGGTTGTGGAAGTCACAGCCGGGCATGGCTTGAAGTGTCGGCTGTGTGATATGGGGGTTGTCCCAGGAGCTGAAATCAGGCTGGTTAGTCCTGAAACAACCGGTCCGGTCATCATTGAGGTGAAAGGCTCTCGGTTGGCTTTGGGGAGAGGGGTTGCTCAACGTGTTATGGTTATCGACAGACTGAATAAAACGACGGAGTAAATAACAGCCAGTCTGGCTGCCATCCTTTTATCCTATATATTGGGTTATGGTTTCGAACAAGCAGGTTATTGATGAGCCTGAATGAAAGGCTCTTAATGTTTACCTTCAAATTGTTGTAAACCACATACTATTAACGAACACAATAGCCCTACAGCGAAAACAATTATCAAAATATATGGGTAACGGGCAGGGACTCCGCCTTGCTCTCGTTGATAAAACAAAAAGATACCGGTAGCAATTAGAGCGACAAGGAACAAGAATACCATTACTAATGAAATAGCTTTATTTCGGCGCAATGCCGATGGTGAAAGATATGCATTATTGATAAACAAACGCACTAGATAAATACCCATGCAAACCGAAATGATGGTAATAATATTTGCAGGATAATTGAGCCAACGTACCCCCAGACCGTATAGACCCGCTTCTAAAAAGAGAGCGTAAAACATAAGCATAAACATTTGATTTCCAGCACTGTTTCGCTGCTTTAGTTGTAATTCATCAAGACCCTTTTTTTTATTCATCAGTCTCTTTCTCCCAAAATAGTTCATCCAAACTTTTCCCAAGAACCCTGCATATGGCAATACATAATTTGATAGTGGGATTATAGTCACCTTTTTCGATCGCGTTCATGGTTTGGCGGCTTATACCTACGGCCTCTGCCAAGTCTTTTTGTGTCATATCTAACGCCGCTCGTGCCGACTTGATTTTTAAATTCTTTGCCACTTATCCACCGCCTGCAATCAGTATAATTCTCATGTTACTAAATGTCAAGTATATACGACATATATTAATATATGTTTGAACTATCTATCGTCCATAAGTTCGGTTTTGCTTACTACTCCGTTTGTTTGTCTCATCTTGCCCTGGTGGTCTCAGTGGTACTCGTATTATTGAGGATCACATAGACAGGGTCATCGTCAGGCGGATGAAGGAGCAGGGTATGAGAGATGGAACTATAACAGGGAATATGATAAACGTGTCAATTCAAATGAAAATGTTACCGAAGGCTGTTCGTTTCTTCATTTAGAAATGTTACCGGGCGCTTGCCTTTTCCTCCTCTTTGTTTTTATTGATATTCCTGTCACATTCCTTGAGGTGGCTAATAGCGTCATATATATCCTTTCGCAGTTGCCGTGGATTAGTTTTATCATAGAGCTCGTCCAGTTTTAACTTATGTTCAGGGGAGCATGCACCTGTTGCAAGAAGCCGTTGGTAAGGAGTCCGGGCCTTGTCGTGTTTTCGGCAAATCTTGCCAAGTACTACTTCCTTTCTTGCCATGTGCATGACCGGCTGAAACAAGTTGTAATACAGCCACATCTTCTCGTAAAGCTCATTTAAGGCATCGCACTCTGCCCTTCTATCAAGCCGTTCATATCCCAGATAGGCCCTTACCAGTGTGCTGTTCTTCTGCTCCACAAACCGGTTATCATTCTTGTGATATGGTCGGCTGCGGCTGAGGCT
>Ga0172377_10001661_pt1 | contig 22595 bp, 14 predicted proteins | sample Pumphouse3metaG_FD_119749 | JGI IMG/M metagenome (GOLD analysis project Ga0172377, IMG submission 119749) | Leachate microbial communities from a municipal landfill in Southern Ontario, Canada - Pumphouse #3 metaG | ecosystem: Engineered > Solid waste > Landfill > Unclassified | place: Canada... | reverse complement strand
TGTCCTGGAGGCCCTCGAATCCGGAGACGATCTCCTGGATGAGTTGCTCCTGTGCCGCTGTCGGTTTGACGTTGACGCCAACATGACCACCGTCCTTGACCTTGGGGATGGGGAACTCCCGGCCTGGGTTGTCCTCCCGGTACCACTGTTGAATATCCTCGTTCGACACGCTGTCGGAGAAGGAATAGTACAGGTCCATGAGCGCGCGCATGTTGGACCAGTCACGGCCGAGACGGTTCACCTCCTTGAGGCCGCGGCCCGACTCGGTGGGCTCGAACTCGGTGGTGGCGTCAACGAACTGCGCTCGCCAGGAATCGAAGTGCTCCATCCCCATGTCCGCGAGGTCGTCGGCGGCCAGGTAGCGCATCATGGTATACATCTCAACGGCGCTGTTGCTGATCGGGGTCCCGGTCATGAACGCGACTGACCCGTTCGTCTCTCGCAGCGTCCTGATCTTGGTCCACAGGTCGTAGGCCTTGGCCGATCCTGCCCGCGGATTCATGCCCCTGGCCTGCATGTTCGACGAATAGAAGAGGTTCTTGAACTCGTGGGCCTCGTCCACGGTCAAGTCGTCCACGCCCATCTGCTCGAAGGTGAGCAGGCGGTCGCGATTGTTCGCCCCTTTTCTGACGCTCTCCATGCGCGCGCGGAGGCGGTCGCGCAGGGCCTCGGCCTGCTTGACAGTCAGCGGTTTCCCTGGGCCATTGTATCCTTCGGACGCTGCCTCCTCTTCCGCCTCCCTGACCGCCTCTTCGGCGACGCGCAATTCCTCTTCAACATAGCGCAGTTCGGTGTCTGGGTGGATCCCGATGAAAGCAAAGGAGGAGTGCGGCACAATGACGACGTCCCAGTCGCCCGTGGCAATCTTGGCAAACAACCGTCGCCGCTTTCTCTTCTCCAGGTCCTTCTTGCCGGCAGCGAGCACCTTCGCGCCCGGGTAAAGGCGGTAGACGTCCGCGGCGAACTGCTCGACCAGGTGGTTAGGGACAACAATCATGGGCTTTTTGGAAAGGCCCATCCGCCGGCGCTCCATCGCCCGGGCAATGCCGGTGAAAGTTTTGCCAGCACCGACAGCGTGATCGTAAAGGACAAAGCGGTCAACGACGCCGCGCCAGATGGCGTTCATCTGGTGGCGCCGCATCCTGATAAGGGTGTCAGGAACCTTGCCTGGCAATTTGAGGTGCTGGCCGTTGCGCTGCTTGAGCACACGGACGTTGTATTTCTGGTTGAACAGGTCGACCAACAGTCGGCGGCGGTCGCCGTCCTTGAATACCCAGCTGGAAAACTCCTCCTTGATCTCGGCGATCTTCATAGCCGCCGCTTCGGTGGCCTCTTGATCGAAAACCGTCGTCTCGTTTGCCCTGTCGTAATAGGTGACCCTGATGGTCTTGCTGTTCAGCATGGCGCTGACGAGACTGCTGACGTCGCGCGCCTCTGTCCCCCATTTCTTTGCCTTTTCAGTGATGGTGTCCGCCTCGACAAAAAAGGTGTTGGTCGCCTTTTGGAAGCGAACCCGCGCCGGTGCGTCCGTGAGGAAGGAGACAAAGTCGGTATAGACCGATTCTGGTACCCAGGTCGCCCCTGGAAGGATCGTCACCTTGTCGGCGCCCCATGGCTTCGGCTGGATTTTCTCCAGGGCTTCGACGTTCTTCTCGAGCCCTGCCCCCCGTGCCGCGTTGAGCTTTTTGACGACGTTGCCACCGAGGTACTCGTCGGCTTTTTCCCAGGATTGCAACTCCGGGTCAAAGAAGATCAGCGGTTCGTCGAGGTTGTCGTGCAGGTCGGCGATGACCTCCTGCTCGGTCTTGCCAAGAAGAGAAGAGATCATCTCCAGGTCGACCCGGCCAGTCTCCGAGAGGTTAAGGGCCAGCGCGTCGTCAACACCCTCTGCGCGATTGGGCGTCGAATAGGGGAAGATGACTCGACGCGAGAGAATGTCTGCCTTTTCAGCGGATCCCGGGCGTGGGTCAATCCCGAGGGTCTTGGCCTTGGCTTTCGTGATGGGGCGAGTGTAGGCCTTCTCCAGGGCGAGGAGCAGCGCTCCGTTGGGCACGTCGGCAACAGTTTTGGAGACCGTGCCGGAGTTGACGTGGTCGTGTTTTGAGACGAAGGCGTCATAGGCGCGGTCAAGTTTCTTGCGGTGCGCCTCTATTTCATCATTGCTGGCCGTTTCCGACGATTCGAGATTGATCTGCCCCTTGACCATGCCGAGAAGGCCGACTGCATCGCGAAGACGATTGTACGGGTCGTTGCCGAGCCTCATGGTACTGGGGACCTCGGCCTCGGTGTAATACTTCAGGGTCTTCTCGTTTCTGTTTGTCTTCTTCCCGTTGATGATTCGCTTGACCGGCTTGCCGTCGTCACCCAGCAGGTCAACCTCCTCGGACCAGCGGCCATCGTGGTTCAGGGTGAGTTTATTCGACCACGGAGATTCAGGGGTTAGCACCCGGCGAGCCAGTAAATAGGCTCCGGACGGAGAGAGTTTCTCGTAGATGTGAATGAGGTCGCCGTTGTCGTCGATGGAAACACTCCCATCCTCCTCACCTGTCAAGGAGAGGTGGAGCGACGTCGCCATGCTCTCGAAGGCCTTGGCTGAACTCTCCTGGTCAACTGGTGGGATGATCTTTTCCGGGAGGGCTTTGTCGATGATCTTGACCAAATCTCCGCCAAGATCGCTGCCGTCGTACTGGACGCCGACGTCGTTGTCCCTGCGCATGGATCCGGTTCGGCCCAGCTTGCCGAGGATCATCTCCGGGTTGTTGGCGAAATAGGCGTTGACTGTGATCGGTTCCTGGCCAGCCTCACCCTCGATGTCGACGGTATTGACCCATGTGGGCAGGCTCGCGTTGTTCGCGACCTGTGGCGTCTCGTCCGCGTTGGCGTCCTGGTCGACCTGTCTGCCCGCAGCCTGCTTCTTGCGAAGAAAGATGATGTCAGTGATAACCTCTGTCCGTGCGTTCTCCTTGAACGCGACGTCAGGCAGGCGGATGGCGCCAAGCAGTTCGGCCTTTTTGGCAATCTGCTCACGAACGGTCGAATCCTTCGCATCCATGAGGTAGCGGGAGACGACGAACGCCTGCACGCAGCCGGGCTTGAGTGCGTCGAGGCCGGCGAGAAAGAACTGGTTGTGGATGGTGTACTGGTTGATGGTCGGCAGGTGGGAGAACGACAGCCTGGTCTTGCCGAACGGAGGGTTGCCGATGACAGCGTCGAACTCGTTGGACGGAAGCGGGAGCTTCTCGAAAGGGGTGTGGAACACCGCCTCTTTGGGGTAGAGCAATTTAGCGATGCCGGCCGTGATGTGGTCAAACTCGGCCGCGACGAACCTGGTTTTGCCAGCGACGTCCCGCGGCACGAGGCCAAGGAAGTTGCCGGTTCCTACCGATGGCTCGAGAACGATACCGCCAGAAAATCCAAGGCGCTGCAGGCCGTGCCACATTGCCGAGACAACAGCCTCGCTGGTGTAGTGTGCGTTCTGCGTGCTGTTCCTGGCCGTGGCCAGTTCGGCTGGCGAGAGAAGTTCCTCGATCTGCCCGACCCGCTTCTCCCATCCGGGTTTGATCTCTCCGGTGATTGAGTTCTTGAAGGCGTTCGCCAGCCCGCCCCAACCGACATACTTGGCCAGGACGGCCTGCTCGTCGGGGGTGGCCCTGCGTTGCTCGCTGAGGATGGCCTTGAGCGTGGTGATTGCCGCGACGTTGTCGTTGAACTTGGCCACCTCGCCGCCCTTGCCAAGGTGCAAGTCCGGGGTGATGACAAAGTTCTGCGCCGGGATGGTTGCCGGCGCCGCGGTCAGAGGTCGGGATTCTCCATCTCGCTCGTTATTTCCGGCTCCTCCCTGAGCAGAATGTACCTTGGGAGCACGACCTCTTCCGCCTCGTGGAGTTGGTACCCGGCCTCCATCAGTTCCCTGATCTCCGCCTGTGCCCTTTCCGCCGCCTTGGTCGCCACCTCCTGCAGCCGATTCCGTTTCACCAGCCCCTTGACGTACTTCGGGAGGTAGTTGGCCCAGTGTGCTATCGCCATCCCCTTCAACTGCTCCGTCGTCTTTCCGTATGGTGACGTCCGTGCCAGGTTGATCAGGTCTTGCGTTGTCCGCTCTCTCATTGTCGGCTCCTCCTGTTTGTCGACCTGCATATCCTTGATTTACTGTACTGTCCGCTTCTGGCACTGTCAAGTCACCAGCCTTCACATCCTTCAAAAACCGCTCCAGGTAGGGACGGACGGCCTTGCCAAACTGGTCATGGAAATACTGCAGCAGTTCCTTGAGCGAGTACCCGGCCTCCTTGGCATGGTTCCATGCCTGAACGAAATGCGGCTTGGCCTGGGCGTAGGTGTCCTCGTCGAACGCGAGCCCGGACCCCAGGCGGTTCTTGCTGCCGAACAGCGCGTTGAGGCCGGCCATGGCCGACTTGACGCCTTCCAGGGCCTCGATGCCTCCCTGCTTGGTGATCTGCCCGGCGGTTTTGGGCGGCTTCGGCTGCGCCTGGCGCGCAGGTTTCTCAAATGACGCCTCCTCAACCGCCCGACCTATCGCCTCGGCGCGGGAGAATCCACGGCCAGGAGGATATGGCCGGCCAATCGTGCGGCGGTCACCGGACTCGTCGACGACCTCCAGGACAAAGCTGCCGTCGTCTGCCGGAGACGAGACAATCTTGAACCCCCGTCCCCTTGCGTCCCTGGCTGCGCCATTGTTCTCCATGTCGCTCAGGAACTTCTCGAGCGGGGTCATTCTTGGCCTTGCTGGCGCCTTCGGCTGCTTGGCAGCGGGCTTTTCCTCCCCGAAGACATCGTCCATCATGGCGTCGAGATCTTCGTCGGAAGTGGCCGCAAGCTCGGCTTCTACGTCTTGCGGCAGCTCGGCATTGGTCTCCCCGAAATCAGTTTCGGGAACATCGGCCATGTCGGCGGATTGCTGTGGTTTTGCATTGCTGACTTGTCCGTACTTCTTTGCCAAATCCGGATAATCAGCCAGGACTGCCGCCGGAACAGGCCGGCCTGCCGACGCCGCAGAGGCCACCGCGTTGTAGTGGTTGGCGTCTTGCTTCGTTTTCGGGTCGGCGAGGAACTCGGCCCTGGTCATCTGCCACGGCTCGCGTGCCCCCTTGCTGGCCTCGCCCGGAGACGGGGCCGTTGCTGTTCCTGCACCTGGCAGGTCAGCTTGTGTCTCATCTGCTCCAGGAGACGACGGTTGCGTCTCGTCTTTCGCCGAATCCGAGCCACGAACAGGGCTTGTCGCCTTGGTGGTGTCCCCTGAATCGAGCCACCCCTTGAACTCATCCAGGGGCATCTCGGTGATGCTGCCGATGCGCGACGGGCCGGTTTTGTCGTAGTTGCGCAGGTAGGTGGTCCGGGCCGCTGCCTCGCCCTGCGAGCCAAAGACGATCTTGTGCTCGTCGAACTTGCCCGTCTTGGGGTCGATCTGGTTGACGACAAAGATCTTGTCCTTGTCGGTGGGGATGAACCCTTCCGGGATGAACACGTCGAGGTGGTCCTTGTCTTTGCCGACCGTGCCCTTGATGTATCCGTAGTGGTCGCGGATCGACACCTCCCACCGCTTTCCGTCCGGATCAACTCCGGACCGCGTTGATCCGGCAGGGTTCTCGATGGAGATGTCCAGGCCGTAGAGGCGGACGTGCGCTTTCTTATAGTTTCCCGCCTCCTTCTGTGCGTCGGTCGGGTCGGGAAGGTCGTTGTCCGGGGAATGTGCAGCATCAGCCGCGGCAGCGTCGGCCGGCGGTGTTGCGTTCGACGCAACAGTATCGCCCTGTCCTTGCCCTTGCTCGGTATTATCCGACATTTCGGAGCCAGAAGAATCGTCCTGCTGCGCCTCGCGCAATGCCTGCCGCAATCGTCCCTGCTGCTCAGCGGTGTAGGTCCAATGGTCAAGGTCGTCGTCGGTGAACCGGTCAGGGTGCCGGCGGATCATGTCCTCCATGTAACCGATCTCTTCTTCGGGTGCCGGGAACCTGGTCCGCAACGGGCGTCCCTGGTAACCACCGGGCTCGCCCTTCCACCGGGCGCCGCCGTCACTGCGCTCTGCCTTGGCCGCAAAGAATTCGTCGTCTGCCTGCTTGGCGTCCTCTGCTTGCTGCCACTCGCCCGTGCGCTCGCGGATGATCTGCGCTGTCAGTTCGGTCTTGGTGCGCGCCTCGGAGAACCGACGAACCATGTCGTCCAGACTGGCGTAGCCCATCTCGCTGGCGAAGTCGTCCGGCTTGACGGTGCCGACCTGGGAGAAGATGCCCGGGTATCTCCGGATGATCTGGCGGATAGTGTCCTTGTCATAGTCCTGGCCGAACGCTTCCAGGTTGATCTTGCCGCGCCGCTTGGCCTCGGCCATGTGGCCGTAGACCGGATCAGCGTTGACAATATCCTCAGCCTCCTTGGCCGCCTGCTTGCGCACCTCGGGCGGGATGGTCTCGTCCTCGGCCAGCGCCTTGTCCTCTGCCTGCTTCCGCCTGTAGGCTCGCACCCATTCGCGGTGTTGCCGGTCCTTCTGCTGGCCCTTGACCTTCTGCTCGAACTCCTTGGCCGCCTGGTCGGACGGATAGTCGACCTGGGGAATTGTCCCTGCAGCGTCGTAGGACTCCTGGAACCGCTGCTTGGCGTCGTAGAGCGGATCGGTGGCGCGCTTCCGGGCCTCCTCGGCCTCAGCCTGCTCGCGCCGCTTCTGCTCGTTGACGGCCTGGGCACTGGTCTGCGCATCCTGGAAGTTCCGGACCTTGTTCTGCGTGAGGGCCTTCTTTTCCTGCCGCAGCCACTCGGACCGCCCCTTGTCGTCGGTGGCCATGGCCGTGCCCATGAGGGAGGCACGGGCGTCCGGGTTGTAGGCCAACTCGAACTCATCCATTTCCCTCTGGCGCGGATTGGGCTTCGACTCCGGCTGCTTCGCGGTCATCGGCCCGGTGGTGCCCGGGAATCCTGACCGGCCGGCCTGCTCCTCTGCCTTCGACAGGGGCAGAGTGGTGCCGCCGTCGATCAGTGCCCGCTCGAAATCTGCGCCCAGCTGTTCGTCGTACTCGCGGGCCGTCCGGTCCACTTCACCGCGGACATTGCGCCTGCGGTTGTAGTCCTCCGCGGCCTTGCTCTGTTTCGTCCACTCGCCTTCACGCCGGCGGTCTTCGGTTTCCATGCCGGCCGTTGCCGGGAAAGATTGCCGCTCCTCCTGCTCGGTCAGGCCCGGGTCGATGTACCGCTGGTATTCAGCCTCGGCCCTGGCCAACTCCTCGCGTCGTGCAGCCTCTCGCCGCTCGCGCTCGACCTTGTCTTTCCCCTGCCGGGTCAGATTCTGGTCAGCCTGCGGAATGTCCCGGGTAAACGCGGCCCCGCCCTTTGCGCGCCGCTGAACCACGTCGCCGCGGTTCAGCGCCTGCTCGTTGCGGGTCTTGGCCGCTTCTTCCTGGCGCGCCCATCCTTCCGGGTCGGCTCTCCGGTCGACAATCCGATCGGCCGGGGTGGTCGCGTAACCGGTTGCCAGTATCGGGTCGACCGTGTTGCCGGCCAACAGAGACGCGGCCCGGGTCAACGGGCTGTTCGGGGGGATATTTGCCTGGGGGCGAGCCTCGCCGACTGTTCTGCGCACGGGGAGCCCCTGGGCGACATCAAGAGTTGCCTGCGTGCGCCACTCGTCCGCGTCGGGAACGCCTTGCTTTTTGGCGTCGCGGTGCAGCATGTCTACCACCTGCAGGCGCTCCTCCGGGGTGGCGGCAGCCGGGTCGGTGAGGGTCTGGTCAATGGCGTCGGCACGCCTGGAGTTGTTGTAGAAGCCGGCCAGGCCGAAGGGCGCCAGCAGGGCCGTCATGCCAAGAGTGGGCGCGATGGACTCCTTGGCGACCGTCCACGGGTCAGTGTTCACGCCGGCCTCGCGCTCGACATACGCCTGGCTCGAGCCCTGGCCCATTTCGGTGGCGACCTCGCCGAGGGCAGTTTGCACCAACTGCTTCCCGAACGGCTTGATGACAGCCGTGTCAGTTGCCGCCCCGATGGTGCTGCCCATGGTCTTCTGCGCACCTTTCTTGAGCACCTTGCCGCCTACGCCGAGCAGCTTGCCGCCGAGGTAGGTGCCGGCAGTCTCGCCAAGCGTTTCGATGGCGCCGGTCTTCCAACCGGCCGCGCGGGCCGCAGCCTTGTCGCCACCAGCCTCTTGCACCCGCTCGTAGGTGTCCTGCGCTTGGGACATGCCCAGGGGGACGGCGCCGGCGAGGGAGGCGGCGGCCAGGCCGAGGCCACTGGTTGCAGCCACGCCAGGGATGGCCGCCAGGCCTAGACCGGCCACGGCGGCAGGCGCAATGGATGGGGCCAGCATCTCGCCGCCGGCCGCCAGGGCGTTGGTCACCGCGTTGTGCTGATCTGGCTGCAGCTGGATGTTCGGATTCTTGAGCCGCTCCTCTGCGCTTTCGGCGATACCCTCGCCCACGTCGTGCATCGTGCGCCGGAAGCCTTCGCCCTCCTCCTCGCCGGCCCACTGCATGGCCTGGCCGACAACTTTCGGCAGCTCGCCGATGACGCCGCGCTTGATACCTGTGCCGACCTCACCGATTGCCGATCGAGGCCCGCTGCTTGCGGCGGCAGCATCCTCAAAGGTGAACGATGTTTGTCCTTGATTTGTGCCGGTTGAAAGAGCATCCTCAAAGGAGAAGCTGTCAGCCATTTGTCACCATCCTGTATCCGAGGGGATCGTCATGAAAAAAATTGTTCTTCTCGCGTCCTGCGCCGCCGTTCTTTGCGCTGTCCCTGGGTGCAAAAAAGGGAGCAGCTATTCCGACTGCATCCTGAACAACATCGACAAGGCGCATACCGGCCAGGCCGTTGCCGCCATCAGCGCGACGTGCGCAAGGAGGCATCCGTCCAAGCCGTTTTCGTTTGAAGAGGCTATTGCAGGGGAATGAACCTCGACCCGTCCCAGGTCGCCGGCCCGCGCGGAGTGTCGTAATCCTGGCCCTTCACCATGAGCTTCTTGTCATTGGGCATCTGCGCGAGTTGCCGCTGCCCACCCTGCCCGCGCACCACAAACGACTGCGACGGATCATCCTGGTTGACGGCTATCGGGGTTTTGATCGGCATCTGCGTCACCGGGTCTATCTCTTCCCGCGTCACGATCTGGTACTTCTGTGCAGAATCCTTACCCTGCAGGGCCAGTAGTTGCGCCTGCAGCGCCCGCCGCTCGTTCGGGTCGGTGGTTGCATTCAGGCGATTCTCGATCTCCCGGCGCTGCTGCAGCGACTGAATTTCAAGCTGCTTTGCCTGCATGTCCAGGGCGTTGCCCTGCTGGTCCCCTACAAGCCGCTGCCGAGCAATGTCGTTCGCGTCGTTTACGCCTTGGGCTTGAAGCTCTGACTGCCGGCCGGCTCCAGCTTCACGCATGGCCGCTATGTCCATGTCGGTCTTCTGCCCGGTCAGCTTCTCGTAGGCATCCAGTTCTGCGTTGTACTTCGCCAAGCGCGTCTTCCACCCAAGGCCGCTCTCCGGGCCGAGATACTTCGGCGCTTCCATTCCAGCGCCGCCATTGTTGCGGCCGCCATACTGCTGGAGGAAAGCGGCACGCTGCGGGGAAACGGCGTTGCCATTCTGCATGGCTGGCCGAGTCGGCTGCCGCATGAACCGAGCGCGATCCTCCGGGGATCCCTCGAATGAGTACGGAGACTGGGCCTGCGGTCTGCCCCCGACAAGGTTCTGTGCAGCCATGGCGTTCTGTCCGCCGGGAACCACCATCCTGCCGTAACCGTCCTGCCCGTGTGTGCCCATAGTGTAGGTGCGATTGCCCTGCATGTCGCCGGTCATGGTCAAGCCGTTGCCGAGTAGTGAGCGAAACGCCTGCTGCTGCCAGGCAGCCGGAGGTCCAGCCTGAGCACCGCCAGCGACGGCCATCTTTGACTGATTGCTAAGGGTTGGGACGTTGGGCTGTTGAGCATCCTGTGGGCGTTCCGGCGTCCCTCCTCCTCCTGTCAGGGCAGGGCCTACCGTGGCAGGAGGGGCGATAGCTGCCGCCCTCGCCTCTCCCCACGGAGCAACCTGCTCCATCGGCTCTTTGTTCCTCGGATCCATACTCCGGGCAAAGTTCCGGGCATGTCCACCCCACCATTGACTGGATGCCAGGTTAAGGCGGGCCTCTTGATCCTTTGTCATGTCAGCCATGTTCGTTCCTCAGAGTTGGCGCAGAACGCCTGAAAGTTACGGCTCAATTTTAACCTAAAACCTTACGCTTACCAAGCGTGATTATCACTGGTGGCCTGGGTGCAGGATGACCGGCAGCGCCTGCACCGAATGCAGCACGAAGAATGAACCGGCGCTGTTTTCCACGGTCCATTGCCAGTACCAGGCGTTCACCTCGCGACTGATCGGCACGCGCACCACCTGGAGACCAGGCTGCAACCCGGACACGGTATACCGGCCGGCCAGCACGCCGTCACCGTGGACGGTCAGTGTCAGCGGGCCGGACGCCTCGACCCCGAAGTAGAAGAAGCGAAAGCGCTTCTTGTTCTCCAGGCCGAGATTGAGCAGGCCCGACTTGACCAGCGCCGGAATTGCCGCGGTATCATCCGTGTAGCCACCAATCTGATACAGCCCGGACGACGTAGCGCCAAGTGCCACATCGCCGAACACACACGCCGAGTTGTAGCCCTTGGTTGTCTGCGCGGCCGCTCGATTGGTCAAGTTAAGTTCAATCACAATGGCTCTCTCCGTTTTCGCCAAATAGTCATATATCCCGGACCATTATATTCGGTAGTCTTAAATGCTGTATATGCCCGTTCGCACATCTCAACCAGCGCGTCGCCAAGTGCCACAGACTTCTCCTCATCCACGTTGCTTACGCAATCGTCCATTTTGACCTGGCCGTCTTCATCAATCATTTCCGATGTAAACATGGCAATCAGCGGACATGGGGCGACTTTCCACGCAATCACCGAGGAATTGTTAATTACGCTAGTGCTCCAACCTGTAGTAAAGTACGGATTCAACAATCCGTATTTGGCTAGCCCATCAAAGTTCAATGGTTGTGTTTGCATTACATGGCCAATAGTTGCCCCAGGGGCTTTATAATAGCCATTAAGGGAGTTGTCTCCCCACATAACTCTTGGATCATTGGAAGGTTTTGCGTCCAATCTTCTTCCGTACATCGACGCCCAGCCAAGAAAATAAAATCCTTTTCTTCCCACTCTGATCGGCCCGCCTTGCGGGCGCCTGAAAACTGGAGCATCTTCAAAACCAATAAGATGATCTCCATTTTCAGTAAGTGTATGTGGCTCGCCAAAAAGTTGACCGTATTCGAGAGCAGCAGAACTACCTAACGCCCATACGCCACTTGTTACGCCAAAATCTGAAAAGTCCCACTCGAGTGTGCAGTCAATTGTTTCTGTGGACATTGAGGTGTAGTCCTCGCCAAGGTACTCATATCCACCAGACAGATATATGTGCGGTTCTGTTTCTGTCGTGCACTCGATTAAAGTTTCTTTGCGGTACTTCATTTTTATTTTGTATGTATTGCTGCTTAACGAATCAGTAATCGAATAGGCAAGATCTGCATCGTCAAGCGTCCCGAGCCACTTTGAGAATGTATACAAAAACTCTGGACACAAAACACCACAAGCACCACCATTACGGTATGATACAGGCGCATATCCTGTACCATGAAATGTATATGTTGCCTCTCCACCAAAAATATCTGCATCAGTAGTGGGGATCATTTCGCCATATGAAGACGCAGAAAACTCTCCGTTGCCTGGAGTGTACCAATCTTCGCATGACGCGCCTTTCGGTCGCTGCCCAAAAAAGCCTCCAGTAAAGGACTCCTCGATATTTACAATCCCAGCGCCACCAGGTCCGCCGTACTCATAAACATGGCTGCCATAAGTCTCTTGCTCTGTCCAACCTTCATCATCGTATGGAACAGTTATTGGCGATGATGTTACAGGCTCGAAGTTATAAAAGAGCCAATTATAGGCAATATTGATAGGCCCCATGCAGCGTCCACCAGAAAGCGGGGGAACATCAGGACTCCCCTCGTCAAGGGGCTCAACGCCATTCATCTCAAGAACAGTGCCAGCCGCTACATCAAACAAGCAAAAGTAATTGTTATTTGTGTCGTACCAGGGCTTGTATGAAAGCAGGATATAATCGCCGTCTTCGCATTTTTTCAAATCGCGAATATCTGCATGACCAATAATAAACAAGCGCTCCTCGGTATCGCCGTTTTCTGGCGCCAGTAAGACAAGGACACGATCATACGCTCGAAAGGCCAGGTGACCGTTCGCCAAATCTTCTATTGTCCCGGTAGAGGATTCGCAGTGGTAAAAAAATGGAACAGCCGACAGGTCACGGCCCTCAATCTCCGGGCACTCCTCAGCAATAACAATGCTTGCCGTATTCGCCAGTTCGTCAATGCTTAGAATATCACCCTGCAAGATTCTGGAATATCGCAGATCAAACAGGTTCGCTAATGTGATCTTGGTATATTCGGACTCGCCGCATTCGCCGTATTGTGCCATGCTAGACTAATCCTCCGCCATTCTTTGGCCGCCACTTGGGTATGCGCACAGCACACCAGGGAATTATTCTCATGTCCGTCCGCCACAAATCATCATCAAGTTCAAGTTCAGATTTGACCGGCCGGCAGCCTGTTGCCCGACCAGTCCCAGTGGTACAACAAACGAAGTCGGCCATATTGTACGGAATCAGCAAGACCCTTTCCCCCACAACATACTCGGTGAAGTCGCTGGCCAGGATGTGCTCATGCAAGAGAAACGTTCGATTCTTGAAGCAGACGGCTACTTCATAAAACTGAAACTTGTCGTCGAGTTTTTCATCTTCCAGCGAAACGATATAGCCAATCGCAAAATCGCAATTGCAAAAACATTCGGAAACATTCTTAACCTGCCGCTCTCCGCCCTTCGGAACATAGACATCAATCCTGCAAGCACCATAGACCTTGGAAGCCTCAACAATAAGCCCGGGCCTGATCTCTTTTTTCATGGCACATTGAGTGAGGCCCTGAAAAGACATGAACCTTTCAAGTATCTCAAGCAGCCGTAATCCATGATGCTCTTCTCTTCTGGAAGCGTCAAGATCGCCGTGAAGAACGACTTTAATGGTTTTTGCCATCTGAGTTTACGAGGTTGGATCATGTTCGTAGCTGTGTGATTCCGAAAGGCTGTCACCGTGCGACCAGCTTTCACTTAGAGACTCGCTGCCAGAATATCCAAAGGAAGCACTTGCATTGACCGCACTGGCCCACGAAGCAACAGACTGTGCCGCAATGGTCGCCATGTCATTCGCCAGTTTTTCCCGAAGAGACTGTTCAGAAGCATAGCCAGAAATCTTTTGCTGCGCCTCCTCAGAAGCGGCCCTGACCGACAGTTCTGCGTAGGAAATTTTTGCAACCAGTGCATCGATCTTCGATTTGTTTTCATCTGATAGCCCACGCTGTTCCGCTGCATATCCATCAACCTGAGCAGCGTAAACATCTGTCACCGATTTATTGTGGGCTGCCACTGCGCCAATACGGGTAGCAAGCGCCTGGTACTGCTCACGAAACACTTCGACCGCGCTCTTGTTGGACTCAATAACGCCGCGCAGATTTTCCACTTGCGCCTCGATATACGCTTTCTGTCCTTCGATCTTCGCGACAAAGCCTCGCCAGCGCTCTGCATAATCTCTCAGGAGCAGATCCACCGCGGATTTTTTGTACTCAAGTCCACGATTGTTACTGTCAGACCACACCTGCCGCAAGGTTTGCTCCAGCGCGACAGCCTGCTGCATGGAAAACTGCGCATTTTTTTGGGCAAGATCAGCCTGTGTAACAATGATCTGATTTTCAATATCGGCGTCCTGCCGCGTAGCTCCGATGGCATAATCTGTTAGCCCGGAAGCAAGCACGCCGCTGGGCAATTGAAAATGCAACTCGGCCGCCAGGTTATTGATTCGGTTGAACTCGGCAAGTCGATCGGCCTGCTGCCGTGTTCGGGCACGATCATAAATTGCCTGCTCAACAACAGGATCAAGCCCGGTCGCACCTGATTGAAGATCATCGAGAAGCCTGGTGAGGATTGATGCGTAAACATCACTGCTGTATGCCGTCTCGACCCACGACAATACAGCGTTGATTGCTGTCGGTTCGGTAGCCCCCACCAACCCGGAAGCGTCTATAGTTGGGACCGGCGACAAGGTAGGAGCCGAATATGTATCAGTAGGAAAACTTGCAAGATCGCCAGCGTCAAATGTTGGTGGCCCGCCCGCCGACGTGCTCAAACTAATGTCTGTGGAGACCGATGGAACAGGAACAGATACGGACGGGGCCGCCTCAATCGCGCTGTTCATTGCTCCAAGATACCCGCCGTCGCCACCAGAACCGACGAGCAAGTCGAGCATTTCGTCGGCGCGATTTAGCGTGTCTTGGAATCTGGTGTTAATCAAATTCCAGGGAGTATTTACATCAGGAAATTCATTCCCTGAGCCAATTGTGATCATCTCGCCGGTGTTAGCCATTGTCCCGCCTAAACTGAAGAATTGATGTCAATGCTGGAGTTACTTGCTGAGGTGACAGCGCACTGTTCCGCTGAAAAGAAAGAATTCCGATGCCAGAGGAGCAGGTCGCTGCAACCCTGGAAAGGGGCGGCCGCACAGTTGCATTTCCGACCGCAAATGGCCCGCCGCTGGCAACTATGGTATCGACATATTGAGTAATCGTTCCATTCGCAACGGTCGCCAACGATGCGGTGGCCGCGACAACATCACGCTGCGGCCGCAACCTGCCAACACCGACCAGGGTGGCCAGATTATCAACCGTTGCGACAACGCGATGTTTGCGATCTATTATGTTTCCGCGGCCCAGCAATGTTGTGGTTGCACTCCCGGCGACCTCGTCCTTAGATGGGGAGATGGCCGCATCTGCAAGAGAGTTGCCGACTCCCTCACCAAAAACCCTTGCTATAGGCTCTCGAATTACGCCCCACGCTCCGATAGATGTCTCGCCAGTTGCCGCAACAACCGCACCAAGGACAACACGTCCTCGATTAGAATATGAAATCGCTGAGATTGTTGGAAGCAGTCCATCGACAACGCCAGTACAGACGACAGGAGGAATCTCGCTGCTCCCAGAGGCGACAATCTCCTCAACAGCAGAAGTCAACAGCCCAATCGCGAAGGTGCTGTCACCAGCAGCGGCAACTGTCGGCAGGAGGCCGGATATAACTCCAGCCCCTTCACGGGCAGGGAGATTGCTGTTTCCTGAACTTTCGATAACCTCAGCCGGAGGAACGATGCTCAAGAAGTTGGCATCAACAATTCCCGCCGCTGCAACTTGATGAAGGGGAGGTGAGATTATTCCCGTCGTGATTAGTTCATCCGTTCCCTCGATGCTGTGAACAACCAGACACGATCCAGACTCTTGTGAATAGCCAGTAACATTTGCCGTGCCGGCCTCATTCACTCCCGTCTCTTCATAAAAGTAGACGATGTTTGACGATATGTCATCTAGGCCAGGATATGTTTGCCCATCAGTTTCATAGAAACTGACAATGACGGCCCTTGTTCCATCAATCTCCAGCGAAACACGGTCTGACCTAAAATCAGTCCCAGAGATCGTAAGGGTGGTGTTTCCGTTTTGTGTGAGCCGAACCAGCGTGGCAGGATCAATATCATACGCATCGCCACTTGTTGCCTGAAGTCCAATATAGGCATGAGTGATGGTGTAAGTTTGGCCTGATATTACTTGAAACCGGACCCTGATGTTTTCAGCAGTTCCGACAAATGTTGGCGTTCCCAGGTGCTGTCTGGTTGTGTAGCCACCACCACCATAAGTAAACACATAGGGCGAGAAGTATCCATCACAACCAATGGCAGAAAACAATATCCACCACGTACCAGCGGGCAGATCATTAGTTGCGGCAGAAGAAACAAGATCTTTAGGAGGGTTTATATAGCCATGTACAAAATCATCAAACGTTCCCTCGATCTCTCTGGCAAAGACAGCAACTTCATCGTAAGTGTCAGGAGATTCCGAAACATTTGCCACCCCTGAATAATCAAGAGAGTCCCATCGATAAGCCTCTATGCTGTCTGGAAGAACACCAAGATTATCTACACCGAAATAACTTTCACCCCCGACATAGCCATCGTCAAACGTGAAATAAAACGAAACAGCAATGGCTCTTGTGCCATCAACATCAAGTGGCGCAGGGTCGGTGTAGACGGAAGAACCAGTAACTTCGATACGAGTACGACCGCATTGTGTCAGCGGCTGCACTGTCGTTGGGTCAAGATCCCAGGCGTCACCACTTGTTGCCTGCAATCCAACAAAAGCGGAAGTGATCGAATAAGAACTACCAGTTGATTCGGGAGGATAACACAGGGCGCGAACAAACCCGGCTGTGCCGAGCAGTGCTGCGGCTGGAATAACAATGCGAAAACATCGCCCAGTATCACCATCCTCGAAAACACTGCTAGAGGTGGGATCTAAGAGGGAGAACGCATAGAGAGTGTCAAAGCCCATACGAATCTCCCTGCATCAGCATCGGTTGTTGAGTTATTTTAACATCAGGCCCTGGGTGGAGTGTACGTGAACGAGTTGATAACAACAGGTGCGCCGGAAACAATAGTTGTAACGCTCATTTGCAACTCAGCAGTGCTTGACGTTCCGATGGCCCCATCAAATCGGAGGCCAGTAGGCGATGCGCCCGTGTCCATATCATTGTCATAAAAGCGAAAATAAGTCGCCAATGTCCCGGTGCCTGCAGCGGGCAAACCATTTCCACTCCAAGTCTCTGCAGCTGCTTTTGAAAGCACGCCACCAGAAGCAGCATCAAAATTCAGGCCATTGGTCGAGACTCCACCAGTAAAAGCACCACTACTCAACGTGATAAGCGCAAGCAGCGTGCCGGCCTCCGCATCGTCTGCATCAGCAGGCTGGGAAGCCCCACCATAAATGGCAAGCACACCATTTGCATAAGCGGTGCGGACCGCCTCGCAAAGCATGTTAGCATGAGTTGTCGAAAATCTTTCAGCCATGAAATCACCTCTTAGTATACTGTGTGGATGACCGTCTTTTTGCGAAGCAAACATGACCCGCGAACGTACCCGGTCGGATAATTGATCTGGTCTTCAATCAAGTTGATCAAACTGCCATCATCAGTGCCCAAGCAAATCCCCTTAGAACTTGCCCACACTCGCCCGAAACCATTTCCCTCAAGGCCAACCTCGCGCAAAGAAACGCGGTCATGGGCCAGCGAGCCCAGCAGCGCGGGTGCATCTTCGGCCAACTCCTGCCGGTAAGCATACCAACCCTCTGCCTTGCGAAAGAACCATGTGCGATGACTGTCAGAGGCGAAGAATCCGTCGCGGACAACAGCCAACATCATCACGTCAGAATCAAAACCAATATACCCCTGACGCTTGCTGAACAGCCCGAACTGGAATGGCAGATGATTGATCCAGATTGCAGGCCCTTCGGCAAGGAGAAGTTGGCCGCCAGGGCGAAAGCCTATGTGGCTGGCCCTGGGAACACTGGTCTCGAACGCCAGATCAGCGTCCGGGCCGGCGTATGTCCCAGCGGTCCACGGAACGGAAGCGCCGCCGCGGATTATCCCGTTTTCAACCCCGTTGCTGTACAAGGTATCATTGTTCACCTGGCACCATGCCATCCGCCTGTCCGTGCTCAAACCGCTCCTGATGCCATTCAGCGAAAGGTCGGGGATTACCTGCATGATGGCCGCATCGCCTGCGCGTTCCTGGACTACAAAACAATCCCGTCCATCGCAAAACAACGAATGGAATTCTCCGGCCTGTGCCAGCGTGTCCCCGTTGCGCAGCGAGACCAGGCCACGGTCGTCGATGGATATGTTGACCGCCTGGGACAGTTCGACCAGTCCAGGATTGTCCCTTACTCCCTGCGTGAGCCGCTGCGGGTCGAGCCGTGTGTTCAGTCCGGCCGCTGCGGTGTAGAGGGTGATCGACTTGATCTGTGCCATGGGACGCTACCACCGCTCCGGGATACTGACCGGCGGGCTCGGCATCGATACGCCTTGAGGTATCGAAAGCCGCAATTCTTCGAGCATTCCCAGGTAGAGGTTGCTGTAGTAGGACGTGTCTGTCTTGTTGCCCTCGGTGCCCTGCTCGATTCTGGCGTAGAGCTTCCAGCACACCCAATTGATAGCCAGGTCGTCAAAGCCGTCGGGCAGGAATGAGAGCGTGGATGCGGAGGTGATCACGTCCGGTTTGCGGTGATAGCTGAGCGTCAGCGTCTCGGCCACTGCCGGGATGGGCGCGTACCACAGGAGCGGCGCTGCAGGAGCCACGCTGAGGGCGCGCGGCCCTGTTTGCGCAAGATCGTTCCCGCACCTGCGTGCGAGTTGCGCCTTGCTGGTGAGGACCGTCACCGGCTGGCCAGTGGCATTCCGGCAGTGGAACAGGTTGCGCTGGAAATTATCCGGGAGGTTGACGCTGGCCGCGGTGGTCACGGTGACGACGTTGGCCTCGGCCTCCAGGGCCGGAAAGAGCACCCTGGAGGTGATGTGCGCGGCAAACGCATTCAACTCGGCAAGCACCGTGCTGATGTCAAAGCTCGGGTCTTGGACGATGTCCAGAACCTTGTCGGCTATCTGCGAAGCATTGAGCATTGGTTACTCTCCAGCCTCGCCGCCCGGTTGATCGGCACAGGTATCCGTACCGTTGCCCGAGACCACTTTCCAGGCGGCCTCCATCTCGTCTTTAGCCACCTGGAACCCGCACTTGCCTGAGAGCACCTTGAGGTTCGGCAGGCCGGCGGCCGTGAACGCGCCATCTTCGCCGCCATCGAGCATTCCCTGGATCGCCTTGCGGATGACCGCCGGCCGATCCTCGCGGATGATGTCGCCGGACGGCAGCTTGATCACGCTGACCTGCTGCGCACCACCACCGGTTGCACCGGCCAGCATCTCCATGGCAGCCCGCTCCGCGCCCCTGGCCATGTCGGCCTTGATGGAGTTGTAAATCTCCTCGGACACACAGCCGTTGGAGTAGGCCTCGGCCTCCATGTGCTGGGGAACCTCGACGAACTCCTGGCCGACCAGGATGATATGCCCGGAGGTGGACGCCAGCCGGGTCACCTCGTTGTTACTTCTGGATCTGAATCGCATGATCTTCTTCTCCTCTCGGAAAAGGCCCGGCCGGTTTCTGGCCGGCCGGGCCTTGGGGTTACATGCCTTCCGGCTTAGGACTCGGTGGTCTGCTCGCGGCCCAGTACGATGTACTCGATGACGACATAGGCCTCGAGCAGGGTCGACGTGCCGGTCGACGGCGTTGCGCCGATGACCTCGCCGGCCGAAGGCGCCCCGTACCCAAGCGCCGAAGCTGTAGATACGGCGGTCTTGCCCTGCGCGGCAACGGAGGTTGCCCCGAGCAGGCCAGTAGCCGCCCCGGAAGTTCCCAGACTCAAGGTGAGCGCGGCCCCGGACGCGGTTTTGACCGCAAGGTACGCCTGCAGCTTGACGTGGTTCGGCGGCAGCTTGATCAGCGGGATGAAGTCAGTGGTCGAAAAATCCGCCGACGTGATTTTGGCGATGGCGAACAGCGAAGACTGTCGCCCCTCGGATCTGGTTTGCAGCGATACGCTCATGGTAGATTCCTCTGAAAAAGGTGAATGCGTTTAGATCAGGATTCGGTGGTGTGCCCGCGGCCGAAGACGATGTATTTGACGATCAGGCAGAAGCTCCCGGCCGTCAGTTCTGCCGATGGGGTGACGCCGATAACCTCGCCGGCTCTCGGCGCGCTGTACCCGAGGTCTGCAGCCGTCGACACGGCGGTGATGCCCTTGCCGTCGATCTCCGTCACCTCGTCGTCGTCGATGTAGTCGCCCACGGGAACGGCAGCCAGGAGGCTGTCGGGGTCAGTCGCGACGCCAATGTCCATGGTCGCGTCGTCGTCCGCCTCTGCGTCCACGCCAAGCTGCAGCCCAACCAGGAGGTGGTTCGGCGGAAGCTCGATGACCGGCACGAAGCTGGTCCCGTCCAGGTCGGCGAAGGTGAATCGACATGCTGCCACAAGGGGCCACTGTCGCCCTTCCGACTGTACTTGCAGTCTTGTCATGTTCTGTTCCTCTCAACAAATGGCCGACTGCTCGACCCGCTCGCCCCGGTGGGGATTGCGGGCCGGCCGTCAGCGGGCTTACATGGGCAGGTAGTGGTCGACGGCGATCAGGCCGAAGTCCTCGACCGACTTGTCGTAGATGGAATAGAACTTCGGCTTCAGGAAGCCGAACATCTTGTCCACGTTGATGCCAACCTGGCTGCCGTACTGGAACGTCTTCTCGTCCCACTCGGGATTGCCGAGGTCAGCCATGCCAAGGGCCTGGGCGCCGCAGAACAGCGAGCGCGTGCCGTCGACATAACCCGGGTCAGCCTTGCCCCACTTGCTGGCCGTGGCGAGGCCCGTGGTCGAGTAGACCATGTTGTGCTCGTGAATGACGACGCCGTCCAGGGTGACGGTGGCGCCGGTGAAGAACGGGTTATTCTTTCCGCTCGGTGCCGCGTTGATCACCGCGTTCTTGTAGTCGGTGTCGTTCTTGAGCGCCGCCAGGGTGCCGGGCTTGACCAGAAGGACGTAATACTCTTTGCCGCCGGACATCAGCGGCTTGATGTAGTGGTCCTTGGCGTAGGCGACCAGCTGCGTGATCATCTTGTAGCTGGGCACGCAGGACGTGGTGATGTTCGCCGTGTTGCTGGTAGTCAGGGACGTGCCGGTCCACATGAGACTGCGCTTGGTGGTCGGCGTGCTCACGTTCGATGCGAACGCCAGGTTGGCAAAGGCGTTGCTCGCCCGGGTTGAACCGTTGGTGTTGTAGGCGTAGCTGATGCCGGACATGGTGAGGAACGCCAGCTGGTCGAGACGGTTGGCCAGCCAGTAGGACAGCTTTTCCTTGGCGTGCTCGCGGAACTTGATGACCGTCTTCTGATCGGCCATCTTGCCCTTGTTTTTGACGCCGTGAGAGATCAGGTCGATGGTGATGATCTGCTCGTAGGACTGCATGTCCTCTTCCATACCCTCGCGCTCGTTGTCGCCGACAACGCCGTCGCCAACCAGGTCGGCCACGAGGAACATGATCATCTGATCACCCTTCTCGGTCTTGGTGAGTTCGGTGACGCGCTGGATCATGCTGTTCTCGTCGCTGCCGACGAACTTCTTGATGAACATCTTGTCCCGTGCCGCGGACCATACGTCGCGCGACCAGACAAGTTTCTGCTTGGTGGTGAGCCCTGCAAAGTTTGTTGCCATGGTTGTGTCTCCATTCAGGAAAAAGGTTGGTGCTGCCGACCGCGGAATGCGGCCCTCTCTTCCCTGGGATGTCGCTCCCAAGCTGCGGAAACGGGTGCTTACGGCACCGAGACGCCCTGGCTGTCGTGCAGGAAAACGATATTCGCCGGATTGTTTTTCCAGGGTGGCGAACCCTGGCTGTGCTCTCTCCTGTTGCCCTACAAAACGGCCCCCGGGCGAGGGAGGAGGAGGAGAACCCCGCCCGGAGACCTAGCCCAGGGTTACAGCCCGGGCCATTCCTGATTCGCCGGGAACATCAGACGAAATCCCCGCGGTACTTCTTCTTCTCGCTTTCGGATAGCTGCTCGAACTCCTCGTCCGTCATGTTGGCCGGGTCGAGTTTGGTCGGGCTATTCGGAGTGGCGCCGAGATCCATGGGTGGCGGTTGCTGCCGACTGGCCTTTGCGCCTCGCCGGACGGCCGCCTCCTTCCGCTCGCGGATGGCTCGCTCCTGTGCCGTTTCGGAGCTAGCCTTGCCGTTGTTACCTGGAGCGCTGCCGGCTGCCTTGCCGCTGGGGAACACCCTGGCGACGGCCTTCTCAAGCGCGGCCTGCCGGGAGATGCGCTGCGTTGCCTGCAGGTGGTTGGCCCACACCATGACCTCCTCGTGCTCCTGGCTCTTCACGTCAGCCAGGACCGGGTACTCAGTCATCAGTTGCGAGACGTACACGTCGAGGGTAGCCTGCGTCTGCTTGGCCGTCTCCTCGGCCCGATCGCGGATCCGCTCCTCGCGGTTGATCTGGCGCAGGAGCTGGGCAGCCTCCTTGGTTTCGCCAGCATCCACCAATTCCTGGTACTCGACATACTTGTCGTCCAGGTTCCACGAAGTGGATTCGTGTCCGCTCGGGTTGGATTTGCCATCTTCGCCCTGCTGTGCCCCTGGGGTACCGGCGTCGAACCGCTTGAGTTCGTCGAGGGTGATCTCCTTGTTTGCGACGGCCTTGGCCACGGCGTTCGCTCCCCCGAGATCCCGGATGGTCTGCGCATCTATCAGCCCGTCGACGATGCCGTCAGCGATGGCAGTGGCTGCTGATTTGACGCGGGACACCTCGTTCAGCCGGCCGAAGGGAACGCCGCCGACGTGCTTGTCGTCGTCTTCCTCTTCCTCGCCGCCCTTGTCCTCGCTGTCTTCTTCTTCGCCGCCCTTGCCGTCGTCGCCGCCGGCATCTGCGTCATCATCCTCCGCCTCGGGGTCAACGAATTCGTCGCCGCGGTCGTCCTGCTCGTCCTGCTCGTCCTGCTCGTCAAGTTCCTGCTCGTCGTCGACGATCTCATCGCCTTCGTCGGAAATGTTCAGGATCTCCTGTTCCTCT
>Ga0172377_10001660_pt1 | contig 22605 bp, 13 predicted proteins | sample Pumphouse3metaG_FD_119749 | JGI IMG/M metagenome (GOLD analysis project Ga0172377, IMG submission 119749) | Leachate microbial communities from a municipal landfill in Southern Ontario, Canada - Pumphouse #3 metaG | ecosystem: Engineered > Solid waste > Landfill > Unclassified | place: Canada... | reverse complement strand
TTATTTTAAAGAAAAGGTTACTTATTTATCAATATTATTTTATTTGCATTATCTTTTATTGTAATTTTAAAGAAAAGATTGTTTTATTGATCACTGTCATTTATTTGCCTTATTTATCAATTATATTTTATTTGCTTTATTTGTCCATTACAATTTATTTGCCTTTTATCATCATTTTCTTTAATGTTATCCGTCTTATTTATCATCTTTATCTTTTATTATAAATGTTAATTTATTATCTTTTTCTTCTATAACCACATGTGCGTTTGGTTTAATTTTATTTTCTAATATTAATTCAGCTAAATTGTCTTCAATTTCTTGTTCAATTACTCTTCTTAAAGGTCTTGCACCATAATCTGCGTCATATCCTTTGATAACGATATATTTTAAAGCATTTTCTGTCAATTTTAATGTGATGTTTTGTTCTTTTAATTTGTCGCTTAATTTTGTTATTAGTATTTTTGCAATTTGCGCTAATTCAGTTTGAGTTAATGGTTTAAAAATTGTTATTACATCAACTCTATTTAAAAATTCTGGTTTAAATTTTAGTTTTAATGCAGAAAACAAAATTTCTTTAGTTTCGTCATCATTTAAAGGCTCTTGCCCTCTTAATTTTAATTGATTATTTCTTGCGTTAAACTCAGTTATACCTGCGTTACTCGTTAAAATTATTATTGTATTTTTAAAACTTACTAATCGACCTTTTGAATCAGTTAATCTGCCATCTTCAAGTATTTGCAATAATATATTAAAAACATCTGGATGTGCCTTTTCTAATTCATCAAATAATACGACTGAATAAGGTTTGCGTCTAACGCTTTCAGTTAATTGTCCACCTTCGTCATATCCTACGTAACCTGGCGGTGAACCTATAAGTTTTGAAACTGAATGTGACTCCATATATTCACTCATATCTAATCTAATTATTGAATTTTCATCATCAAACATAGCTTCTGCCAAGGCTTTACATAGTTCTGTTTTACCAACACCTGTTGGTCCTAAAAATAAGAAGCTTCCTATTGGACGCTTTGGGTCTTTTAAGCCTGCCCTTGCTCTTTTAATCGCCTTTGCGACTGCATTTACCGCCTCATCTTGTCCGATTACTCGTTTATGCAAAATTTCTTCAAGCTTAACAAGTCTTGTTTTCTCTGTTTCTGTAATTTTTGTCACAGGAATGCGTGTCCATTGAGAAACAAGAAATGCTATGTCATCATAAGTTATTGTGCTTGTGGATTTTTGATATACTTCATTATCTTTTTTTTGCAAAATTTCAATTTCATCGCCTAATTTTTTTATGGCATCTCTAAATTTCGCTGCACGTTCAAAATTTTCTTGTATTAAAGCCTCATTTTTGTTGTTTTCTAGTTCTTTTAAAGCTTGCATTTTTGTTTTTAAATCACTTGAAATAATTGAATTACTTACTTTAACTTTACTGCATGCTTGATCAATTAAATCTATTGCTTTATCTGGTAGTTGTCTATCTAAAATAAATCTATCAGAAAGGTTTACCGCGGCCTCAATCGCCTCATCGCTAATTGAAACTTGGTGATATGCCTCATAGCTATCACGTAATCCTTTTAAAATTTTAACTGCTTGCTGAACGCTTGGAGCTTCAACCATTATAGGTTGAAATCTTCTCTCTAACGCTTTGTCTTTTTCGATATATTTTCTATATTCATCTGTGGTTGTCGCGCCTATAGTTTGCAATTCTCCACGCGATAAATATGGTTTTAACATGTCCGCTGGATTAACCTCGCCTTTTTCACCGCCCGCTTGAGCAAGTGTATGGATTTCATCTATAAAAACAATTATGTTTTTGCTTGCAACAATTGTTTCTATTGCATTTTTTAATTTTTCTTCCATTGAACCACGATACTTTGTCCCAGCCATTAATCCGCCAAGTTCTAGAGAATAAATTACTTTATCTTTTAATAAACTTGGAACTTCACCTTTTGCAATTAATAATGCTAGTCCATCAATTATGGCAGATTTACCAACTCCTGCTTCGCCTATTAACACGGGATTATTTTTAGTTTTTCTGCATAAAATTTCAATTATTTTATTTATTTCTTCTTCTCTGCCAATTACTGGGTCAATTTTCCCCATTTTAGCTTTTAAAGTTAAATCTGTGCCCATATTAAGTAAATCTTCGCTTAGACTACTTTTTAAAATATTATTGTTTTCCCTTTTTTCGTTATTTTCTTTAATATGCACATTATCATTGTTAATGTTAAACGACATTCCACCTCTTAAAATTCCAAGGATTTGCTCCTGAAATGAGTTTAAATCAATATGAAACCCCTTTACTAATATAGATGTTGCCACACAATCCGATGAAAGAATAATTGCAAGAAGCAAATGCTCTGTCCCAACAAAATCGTGATTTAATTGCATGGATAATGTTTGAGCTACTCTAAAAATTTCTTTCGCCCTTGGAGTATAAGATATATCAGACTCTCTTGAAAATTCAAAACCATCTTCAAAACTTTCGTTAAATATGTTTACATATGTTTCTTTAGTAACACCATAGTCTTTTAAAAGTTTTGACGCCATGCTATCTGATATAGAAATTAATCCATACAATAAATGTTCTGAACCTATTTGTTCATGTGCATGTAACAATGCAAACTCATTTGCATTTTTTATTGCTTTTCTGACACTTTCAGTCGGATTAAATGAATAAAACATAATTTTTTCGCTCCTTTTGTTGTTATTAAATTTTTTGTTTATTAAAATTCTTTTCCTTTTTTTATTCTTTTGCTTATTTAAGTTGTTTATATTATTTTTATAATCTTAATATTTTTTTATTCTTTTTTATTAAAATTATTTAATTTACTTTCTAAAAGTAAATTAGAATGGTTTATCTAAAATTTAAGTCATTGAAACAACTAACTTTTTAAAAAGTTTTTAATTTAGTTATTATAAATTTAGTTAATGTCGATTGTCTTTTTAATGCTTTATTTCTTAGTGATTTAATTTTATTTGCTGAAATTTTTAACCACAAATTATTTAAACATTTTATATTTATTATGTTATATTTTCACGACTTTATTTTATACTTATTTGTTTTATTACGTTAGTTAAAATTTTTGAACGCAAGCTATCTTCCATTTTAAATGGATTTGATAAACTTTTGTCATTTAAAACAACTTTTAATATCATATATTGATGGTCATCAATATAATCTTGCTCTTTTAAATGATATGCTATATTTAGTGCTTTATCCTCACTAATAGGAATAGACAATTCATTTATTAAATCACTCAAATAATCAATATTAAATTGTATCTTTTTAATTTTTATATACCCACCGCCACCACGCTGGCTTTCAATAACATACCCCTTGTCATAAGTAAACCTTGTCGACAAAACATAATTAATTTGGCTTGGCACACAATTAAAATAGTTTGCTAATTCATTCCTAGATAATTCAATTTCATTATCTGTAAATAAAGTTAACAAAAATTCTTCGATTGATTTGCTTTTATTAGACACTTTTTAACCTCATTTAGATAAATTTGACTATCTTTGACTTTTATATTATAAACAATAACCTTAAAATAGTCAACAAAATTTTATTATTTTTTTAAAAAAATTTGTGCCTTATCGTCTACAAACAGTTTGCACCCCAAATAATTACTTAGTGCCATAATAATTAAGTTGTTTTTTCTTTTATTAAACATAAAGATAATTACAAATTCTTTTTAAAAAACATATATAATTATGAAATACTTATATAACCATAAACAATTGCCAAATGCTTTTTATATCTACAAATAATACCCAACAGAATAACCAACAGAACAGTCTTTTCAATTTCAATTACAAACATATTAGTATCAATCTTTTCAATTTCAATTACCAACATAATAGCAACCATCTTTTCAATATCCAACATAATAACCAACAATCTTTTCAATACCCAACATAATAGCAACAGTCTTTTCATAACCAAATAAGCAACCATCTTTTCAATTACTAACATAATAAGCAACCGTCATTTCAATATACAACATAATAACCAACATCTTTTTTATTACCTACATAATAGTAACAATCTTTTCATTTACCTGCATAATAACAATATTTTCAATTACTAACATAATAAGCAACCGACTTTCTATGGATTTATTTAATAAATATTTATACAAACATAATTGCCTTTTATTTTGATATGATGCCAAATAACATTAGAATTTTCGGCCTATGGTATGAAAAAAATATGAATTAGCTAAGCTAATCCATATTAATAATCTTACATATTATTCTTATCAAAATATATTAATCAACATAAGTTAATATTTAATTTATTTATTTAAAATCTACTATATTAATTCTTGTGTTTTTTCATTGTCTATTTGTCTATCAAATTGATTTTTAAAAAATTTTTCTTTTAAGTCTTTGTCAATTGAAGTAGTTAATTGATAATTACTTTTAACTTGAGTTTTTAATAAATAATAAATGTATTTTGATGATGTTTTTACATTTTGAGATTTATTCTCTGTTAATTTTGAATTATCTAACACATTCTTTAAAATATTAATTGTTGAATCATTTAATGTTTTCTCATTTTTATCCGCATAGAATGCTTGATGTAATTCGGTAATATTTTTGCAAAATGCCGATGAAATTTTATTGCTCATTAATTTTGAATCATTTAAATTATTACAATATTGACTTAAATCACTTAAATAAACATAATCTCTTGTTTTTAAGTCAAAACTAAATGTTGATAATCTGCATTCATCACAAAGATTAAATTCAAAACATTTTTTAGCAAATTCAGCATAAAACAAAGGGTATGCGTTGCCTAATTGCAAATCAGCAGTTTTTTCTTCAATAGAAAAATTAGGATTACCGAAATCAAGTTTAATATACATATGCCCTGTATGCTTATTGATATTAGCCCCTTGCGAATTAAGATACTTTTGTGTTTCCCTGAATTGAATTAATGTTTGATTATATAATTTTTGCATTACTTCAATTTTATCGTGTGTCTTTTTATCGTTGTAACACTGCTTCAGCTCTTGAAATGAAATAGTGGCATTTTTTGGATAAATATTTTTTGATAAGTCTATATTTGATAATTTTTTTAACAATTCATTATTATCACGCTTAGTTATATTTGTATCTTTTGCAACGTTAATTGATTTAGGATTGTTATGTTGGTCAACGAATTTAAAATTATTAGTTTTATCTAAATTATCCTTGTTTTCTGTATAATTTGTGCCTTTCCTTTTTTCTTTCGTTTCATCATCTTGTTGATTTATTACTTTAATATTATTTGAATTATTTACAGTTTGATTGTTTTCTGTTCCATTCATTCCTTCAGTCACAACTTTTTGGTTAGTTGTTTGGGCAGAAGATTTATTTTGTGAAGCTGACTGGACTATTCGTTCAAAATTATTATTAGTAACATTTATAGAACCTTTATCCCATGCCCCTTGTAGTTCATTCGCAAATTTGATATTTTTCTTATATTCAATTTCAGATTTTTTATATTCATTTGATTTTGAATCTAATCCGTGCATTTTTTCTAAAATTTTGCCCGCATCAGATTGCAAAGCAGAAATTTTGCTTTTAATTTGCGTGCCAAATGTATCATAAAAAGTTTTGCTTTTGCTGGCAGTTTTATCTTTAATAGCTGGGTCATTATACATTTCGTTTGCAAATTTTGCTTGCTCTGCCTGAACAAATAACTTTCTCTTTTCTTTTAAATCAGAAAAACTTGTATTTTTAGAATTTTTGGCTTCATTCTCAAGCTTTTCACCATCTTTTATTCTTTCTATATAATTTTTATAATTGTTAAATCTTTTTAAAACTTGTTCGTTAAGAAAATATTTAGTATCCCCCTTTTTATATCTCCAACCAAGTTGTTTATTCTTGCTTTCTAAATTAACTAATTTATCATATAATTTTGAGTTTTTTGCCTCTAATTTAGTCGCCATTGCTTGTGATTTTAATTGAATTTTTTCAGCTCTGTCTAATAGCTTATTCTTGCTTTCAACATCATCACTATTCATTGCTTTATATGTTAATTTTGCAACTTTTTTCATTTTTTTAGCGATTTTTAGGCTGACTCTTTCATCTTTTGTTGCGTATCTATGAATGCCTGCCATACCAAGTCCAGCAACTCCACTAATTGTCAAAGACCCACTCACAGCCATTAGTGGCAAACCATAAACTGCCACAAACAATAGTGCAGGTATAGCAAAAACTGCTGTTCCAATGACACCCACTAAAACAGTAGACGCGACTAATGACGCTAATCTTTTAAGGCTTGACTTTTCTGTAAATGCTTTGAAATTTGGTTTATTTTTAGATAAAGTCGAACCAAAATTATTTTCTAGTTTTATTTTTTTTAAAAATCCCATATCTTCTTCAATACCCCACATTTCTTATGCTCTAATATTATCACGAAAGCTAAATAATGTCAATAGCTAATTTTAAATAATTTTTTTATATTACAACTTAAGTTTATTACAAATTTATTTATCACCTTATTTTAGTTTAATTAAAATTTTTTTTCATAAAAACTAAATATTATCTTTTCGCTAATTTTTGTGGAATAACTTCTACCTATATTATAAATTTGTTTTTTTCACCTTATTTTAGTTTAATTAAAAATTCTTTTTCATAAAAAAATATTGCTTTTTCGATAATTTTGGAAGTTTTTGTTTAGCATAACTTTTTTTTCATACAACTAATGCTATGGTTATTTGTTATGCTTTTACTTTAATTTATGTATTTAATTTGTTTTATTATATAAAATTTCATAGATTTACAATTTTTTGCAAAAACTAAATTGAGATAAATGTTTATTTTTATCTAAAAGAGGCAATATTTATGAATAAGTCTACAAAATATATAAAGGCATTACTTGAAAAATATGATGAACAGGATATATTATTGCACCATAATTTTGATTTTGTGCATAATATGAATGTAACATTAAAACGAAATTCAAGCCATAAACTATTAGAATTTATGGAAATAGAAAATGAAAGTTATATTTTGTTCTTAAAATTTATGCGAGGTAGATAGAATGATAATTAAAAGGGGCGATTTATATTATGCTGACCTAAGTCCTGTCGTTGGAAGCGAACAAGGCGGAGTTCGCCCCGTTTTAATTATTCAAAATGATATAGGCAACAAATTTTCACCTACTGTAATTGTTGCGGCAATTACATCACAACTATCAAAAGCAAGAATTCCAACTCATATAGAACTAGATTCCATTAGTTATGGATTGCCCAAAGACTCAGTAATTTTACTAGAACAAATAAGGACTCTTGATAAAAGACGTTTACAAGAAAAAATTGGCGAACTCGACTGCTCTAAAATGAGAAGCGTTGACAATGCCATAATAATTAGCCTTGGTGTCTAACGAATTTTTAACAAAAATAGATAACAATTATATTAAAATTGTATACTTTAATAAATAAGTTGTTTTAAAAAATTATTTTTAATTTTATTTTAAAGATTTTTTCAATAAAAATGATTTTGCTTATTTTATTTTGACAAATAATGAAAAACAAATAAAAAATATTTTTTTGTGTTAATAAATTACAATATTAAGGTTATAATTAAATGAAAAAAACAAAAAATTTACTTTATAAAAAATTAAAAAAGTGACTAAATTCAAATTTTTGTATACTAATTATAAAATTCTTTAAAGATTAAAAATAAATAATTAATTATTTTTTGTGTTAATAAATTACAATATTAAGGTTATAATTAAATGAAAAAAACAAAAAAGTCACTTTATAAAAAATTTAAAAAGTGACTAAATTTGAAATATTCTATACTAATTATAAAAAGCTTTAAAAAAGTAAATAAATTTTTAATTCTCTATACTCTTTATTTATGCAAACGTATAGAGTATCATTTTTTTTTATAACATACATTTATCAATTTTTAATTGAATGTAAAAGCACAAAAAAACTTTCTATGATTTTCATAAAAAGTTTTTTAATTGTGTAATCAAGAATTAATTTATTTATTCATCTTATTAGCCATTACTTTTAATAATTCTGCCAAAGATTTATTAATTTCTTTTAATTCTTCTTTTGAACGCCCATTTTGTTTTGCTTCTTGAGCTTGTTGTTTTAAATTTACCATTATTTCTCTTATTTCTGACAAATCTTTTTCATCGTTTGGCTTTGTAGCAAGTTCTGTTAAAGTTTTACTTATTTGAGTTTTTAGAACTTTTTGGTTTTTTTCTAAATTATTAATTTGGTCCTGAATATTGTTTAAATCATCAGTTTTTTTAAGTTCTACTTCTTTAATGATTTTTTCATTAGGTTCTAATAAAATTTCTTGCTTTTTATTTTCATTTTTCGCTTTTGTAATTTGCTTTTTATCTTTAATTACATTTGCAATTTTTTTACTAGCTTGCTTTTTTGTTGATTTTGGTTTATTTTCACTTGCCTTCTTCGTAACTTTAGAAGATTTTTTATTATTTGCTTTTTTGCTCATTTTTGCTTTTTTGGGTTCGTTCTTTTTAATTAATTCTTTATTTTTTGAAATACTTGATTTTGTTTTAGTTTCGTTTTTAGTTTCATTTTTTAAAGTCATATCTTCTTTTACAGCAACTATATCAGGTGTAACTTTTGCGTTTTGATTATCTAAAACTGCATTTTGTTTATTTATTGACTCAATCTTATGTTTTTTAGCAATATTATTTTTCTTCTGTTTTGCTTTTAACAATTGAGCTTTTGTGCCTTTAGATTTGGTTTTCACCATCTTCTTTTTATCTGTTTTCGGCTTCACATCATCAATATTTGACATTTTTTTCTTTTTAACAACATTGCGTTTTTCTTCTTTATTTGTTGAAATTATTGCATCTTGTTTACTTAATTTTTGTTTTGATTTTGTTTTGTTATTTGTTTCAATTGCCTTTGATTTTGTTTCTTCTTTTTGTTCATTTGTAATATTTTCTTTGCTAATATCATTTATTTTTTCAGTAAGTGAATTATTTGAAGTCGCTTTTTTATCTTCTTTCCTATTTTGATTTATTAAATTACCATTTATATCATAGTATTTTGAAAAATCATAAAATACACCATTGCCATCATATAATTTTGGTAAAATCTTTAGTGTACCGTCATCAGCATAAAATTCATCAAAATCAACTAAGTTGCCTCTTTCATCATAGTATACAACTTCACCATCTTTATCAAAAAGTGGTTTGTTTATCCAAGTATTCTCTTGCTTTATTTCGTTTTCAAGTCCATTTTCAATTTCTGACTTTTCAGCTTTTAAATTATTTGGATTTTCTTTATTTACAAATAATTCTTGATTTAGATTTTCTTGATTTTCATCTACTTTATCTTGACTATCAATTATTTTTTCGTTAATTTCGTCAATATTAATATTTGCTTCGTTATCGTTATTTACAGATAACTCTTCATTTTTGATATCAAGCTTTTTATCATTTTCAACGCTTTCATCATTTGATATATCGTTAACATTATTTATAAGTAATTCATTATCGCTATTAAATAATGCTTCGTTTTTATCTTCTTCAGAATTTTTTTCATTATTATCAACAGTATTTATACTTTGATTTAGTTCTTCTTTTTCAATGTCATCAATTTCGACGGGTTTTGCTAAGTTTTCATTGTCAAATGATTGAATATCTATTTTATCATTTTCTCTAAATCTCGACAAATCAAGCGGGTTACCACTTGCATCATAAAATATTACGTTGCCATTTTCATCATAATATGGTTTATCATCATCGACAACTTCAGAATTATCTTCAATATCTTCCTCATCATCTTCTGGTTCAGTTATCATTTCTGTATTATTAACATTTTCATCAATTTTATTGTCATCGTTCTTTGTTTCTTGTTTAATTTCTTCAACTGAATTATCATTATTAACACTTGCATCAATATTATCATTAATATTTTGCTCATTTTCTGGTTGATTTTCTAATACTCGTTCATCTTGACTATTTTGCAACTCATCTTGGTCTTGGTTTTGTTGAACTTCTTTTGGGTTTCCATAAATGTCATAATAATCTGCAAAATCATAGTAATTCCCATCAGCATCAAACACTTTCGGAAATTCTTTAAAAGTCCCATCGTCATTATAAAATTGCGCAAAATCAACAACGTTGCCATTCTCATCATAATATTGGACTTCAGAACTTTGTGTTTCTTCGCTAGCTTGTTCTGGTTGAATTACTTCTTCTGCTTGCTCAACTTGCGTTTCTTGATTTTGTGGGTTTTCATCTTGGTTTTGTTCCACTTGCATTTCTTGATTTGGGTTTTCTTGATATTCGTTATCGCTTGAAACTTCATTATCTTGATTGTTTGCTTGATCGTATTGTGGTTGATTATCCTCTAATTGTTGATTACTTTCTAATTGGTCGTCTTTAACTTCTTCTGATTGTAAAGGATTGCCGTATTTATCATAATAATCAGCAAAATTAAATTGATTGCCTTGTGCATCAAATACTATAGGAAATTCTTTATAAGTTCCATCTTCATCAAGATATTTTGAAAAGTCAACAACACTACCATACTCATCATAGTATACTGGTCCTTGCTCCTCTTTTTCTTCATTATTTGTTAAATTTTCTGCATTTGTTAAATTTTCTGCAACAGAATTTGCATTATCGTTATTTAATATTACTTGATTTTGTGCTTCAATTAAGTTATTATTTAATTCCTCAATCTTTTTATTTAATTCCTCAATTTCAGATTGTTGTTCCACATTTGTTTTTACTAATTTTTTATTGTTATCAAATATTTCATTAATTTTTCGCTTATCTTTTAACGTTAATCTATCTAGCTTTTCATTTAAAAATTCAATTGATGTATTTAATGTGTCAATTTCTTGTTGCTTTAATTCAAGTTCTAATTTATTATTATCGTTTGTTTGAGCACTTCTATCTAATTTTTCTGACAAATCTTCTAAATTATTTCTAGCATTATGCAACTCATCTGAATTATCCTCATCAAATTTGTTTAAAATTTTTGTGTAAACCTTGTCTGCATATGTTTCAAATTCCGCATCCATTGATGCAGATACTTCTGCTTTACTCTTATCAATTTCAGCCATTCTTTTTGCAATTTCACTATCAATAAATTGCATTTCTTGTGCAAATTTTACACGTAAATCTTCTAAATCTTTTTCAATAACTTCTCTTTTTTTCTTTTCTTCTGCTTGTTGTTTCTTTATGTAATTACTTTCAATTTTAGTTGCAGATGCTTCAAGTTGATTTTGAAATCTTTCTAAGTTTTCTTTTATCGCTTGTAATTTCTTTTGGCCATCTTTTTCAACTTTTATATATTGATCATTGTAACTATTTTTATCGGTTTCAAGTTTTGTCACTTCTTCCATCAATCTTCTTCTATTGTTAAGAAAATCTTGACTGGTTTCCATTGCTCTTTCTAAAACTAAACTGCCATCAATACCTAAGCTATCAAAGTCGAACTTTTCTCTTTCTTCCATATTAGCTTTTGCTTTCTCTAAGGCGATTTTTTCCATTAACGCCTTTTTCTCTAAGTATTCTTTTAAAATAGGAATGCCTTCACTGATTTCTTTGTTTGTAAATAATAATTCATAGTCAACGTAATCAGGAATTGAAGATGATGCTTTATCTAAATTTCTTGTAAATATTAAAAAATACTCATAAAGATCTATACTAAGTGCATTAAATCTTGCATCTAAAAAGAATACATATAGTTGCGCTAAGATATAAAAAAGTAATGGCGCTAAAAATGCTCTAAATAATAACGTAGTCGATAAAGTCGAACTAGTTGCAACTAATAAGCCTAGTGCAACACCTATGGCAACAATTATAATTGTCATATATTGCATAAACTTTATCGTAGAATGATATGTACTTGTCTTAATAGGCTGTTCAACACAGTGATACAAAGTCATGTATGTACTTGGTAACCCATCCCTATTTAACATAAACAATTGCCACCTTTCACGCAATTGATATGGTATTTTTTTCATTTTTTTATTAAATTCTGCAAGGTTTGAATCATTAACATAAGGCTTTTTCAAAAAATAAGCATTAATTCTTTTAAATGCTCTAATTGCTCTAACCTCATACGAAAATCTTGTTTTAATAAATGTAAAAAGTATAAATACTATGAGTAAACCTGTTAGAGTGTAAAGCAAGTATTCATAATCAAGAAATTGTGCCAGTGAAACGAAGAATGATTCAATTGCATCAAAAATACTGACATTTAGTGAAGAAATCATAAAAAACTCCTTTGATTTTAGCATTAGTAAAAATTGCTAAGTTATACTATAAGTTAAGATAATTATATTATTTGAAATGGTTTTTGTCAATTGTTTTTCTAATAAAGTTTGGTTTTTTCAATAAAAAATTAAAACATCAGCAGATTTTAACATAAATATTCAACTATGGTGCTTAAAATAGCTAGATAACACCTTTTTTTTGCAGTATTAATCAATTTTCTTAATATTTATAAATAAAACTATTTTTATATGGTATTTAAAATAAATTCTTTAAAATAACTACTGATTATATATCGTTTTGTATTGTATTATAACAAAATATTTTATTTTCAGTAACATGAAATTATTTATATATTTATTTATAACTAATTATTTATTTACTCACGTCAATTGATTATAAACATTTATCTTCTTGCATCAATTGATTATAATTATTTATTTACTCAGCGTCAATTGATTATAATTATTTATTTACTCAGCGTCAATTGATTATAATTATTTATTTACTCAGCGTCAATTGATTATAAATATTTATTTACTTGATTATAACTTTAATTACATACAGTTTTTTATTTTAAAAACCGAATTAACAACTTTAAAACTTACATTAGTTTTAAATAACATTAATGAAATAGTAGTGTTTGAAATAAACAATTTACTAAACTATATGGCAAATATTTTTATGTACTTATAATATTTTTAATCAAATTAACATTTTTAAATTAAAAATTCCATTATAAAGTTATTGTTTTATAAACTGCATTAGATGCTTGGTACTCATCATTTGCCTTTAAACGCACATACACTTCATAGGTTGCATTGTCATCTAAATTTTTGAACTCTCTTTCATTGCTCCATACACCATCAGAATTAAGTTTATATTCAACCCCATCGATTTCTTCTATTGTAATTGAATTATTTGTAGTTTGCACTTTAAAATCACTTGGTGAGTTTTGCATGCCTTTAGGAATGACGATTGCTTTGCAAATAGCATTAGAGGATTTATAATTTTCGCTTTCTTTAATTCTTGCATAAATCTTTAGATTTGAATTAGGTGTTAAGCCTTCAAAATAATTGTTTTCAGTGTAGCTTCCATCTTCACCAAATTTATACTCAGCATTTAAAATAGGTGTAATTAAAACGCTTGATTCAGTTGTTGTTAAATCTATTATTGATGGTGCAAGTTGAATGCCTTTCTCAACCATAATTTCAAAACTTGTTGATTTTTCATAATAACCTACTTCTATTATATGCGTGCCTATAGTATCAAAATAAGTGTTTGACAAAGTAAAGTCGTCGATTATATTTGTATTTTTATTTGAATAATTAGCAATTACTTTTAATCCTGTCGTATCCAAAGTTTCCCCCACATTGTATACTGTTTTATTTGGCATTTCTGCGATGTATATATTATTTAAGCTTGCTTCACCACAACCAGAAACCCCAAAACTTATTATTAAACTTAGTAATATTACATAACAATTTTTTATTAAATCAATCATTTGTTTCTCCTAAATTTTCACATTTTCTTTATTAATTAGATTGCCCAATTCGCATATTTTTTATTAAGAATATTATTATTTTATTTTTATTTTTTGATTATTTTATATAATTTTACAAATTTTGACATTTTTTTTTTATTAACTACTAGACAACTGAATATTTTTTTGATATAATGATTACCTAATAAAAAGATTTTAAATTTTATTAAAAAAAGGATATATAAATATGAAAAGTGGAATATATGATACTTTCATTGTAAATAAATTTATTGCTCATCGTGGTTATTTCGATAATGATTCTCCTGAAAATTCTTTGTTGGCTTTTCAAAAAGCTATTGATAAAGGCTATGCTATTGAACTAGATGTTCAATTATTAAGCGACGGAACTGTTGTTGTGTTTCATGACAAACAACTTTCCCGTATGACTGGCATGGACGGTTACATAAGAAATATTGTAAAAGGCGATTTGGAAAACTACAAATTATTGCAAACCGAAGAACATATACCTACTTTAAATCAAGTGTTTGAATTAGTCAATGGTCAAACGGGAATTATTGTAGATATAAAAAACACTTCCTCCAGAGTTGGCATACTTGAAAAGGCTGTTTGCAAAATTATAAGAGATTATCAAGGTGATGTTGCTATTCAATCAATGAATCCTTTAACATTAGAATGGTTTTATAAATATGCGCCAAATATTATGCGTGGTCAAGTTTCGTATTATTTTGATAACGAATATGGCAAAGAAATTAGTTTATTAAAGCGTTGGCTTTTAAAAAGAATGAAATTAAATAAACGTTCAAGGCCAAATTATATAAGTTATGATTACAAACGCTTACCAAATAAATATGTGAGCAAAAATAAAGATATACCAACAATTGCATGGGTTTTGCGAAGTCAAGAAGATTACAGAAAAATTTCTTCTTGTTGTGATAATATTATTTTTGAAGGCTTTTCGCCTAAAAAAATTAATAAAGAGTAAGTATTTAAAAATATTAATGTAACAAAGTCAAACTTGTAAGTTTGGCTTTTTTTATATTTCTTTTTTTAATTTTCAATTTTTTTATAAATTTTTATAATAGATAATTTAATTAGGTAAACACATTGTGTTTTATAATATACTTTTTAAAATAATTATTAAACACAAGTAATTTTGATTTAAAACTTGCATAAACTATAAAGAAAGATTAATTTAAGGAGTTACTTCATGAAAATAGTATGTTTTAAGTCACCTAGAATATTATCAACAATTTTAAAATTTTTTTTTAGAAAAAGAATTATATAGCGTAGCTTTTTTTAAGGGTTATTATAAATGTCTTAATAATAAAATTTAAAGCATACTTTAAGTTTATTTTTTCATAAATTTAAATTATGACTTTTAATCCTAATCTATTATTTTTTTAATATTTATTATATTGTTCAAAAATTTTATTAATACAAAAGGTTAATAGTAATTTATAAACAAATAAAAATGAGTTTTTAAAAAAGCCATATTCCATAAATATCAACAATTAATGTTCTGTTAATTCTATAAACTAACCATAAATCATAACCTTTGACATAAAATTAAGAATTTATAAATAAATCATACATTACAATCAATATAGGGTTAATCTTTAATCTACAAACATTTGCTTAATTATTTTTATTAAACAGCTTTAAGTTATAAAAAATTAGTTTAATAACTTTGATTAAAGCACATTAAGATAATTCTATATACATTAAAAAAAAGAAAGTATGAAATTATATTTATTAATAAAAAAATAACAAACAAATATGCTTGCTATTTTTTTATAATCATTGAACAAATTTCTTTCGTTTCATTGGGGCTGGAGAAAGGAATTGAACCTTCAACCTATTGATTACAAGTCAATTGCTCTGCCAGTTGAGCTACTCCAGCATATGGTGCCTCGGGGCGGACTTGAACCACCGACACGAAGATTTTCAGTCTTCTGCTCTACCACCTGAGCTACCGAGGCTAAAATAAATTATCTTCGTGTTAAGATAATTTTTGGCGACCTGGAAGGGACTCGGACCCTCGACCTCTAGCGTGACAGGCTAGCGTTCTAACCAACTGAACTACCAGGCCAAAAAAGTTAATCATTGTTTTATGGCATGAAACTTATTTTCAAGTAAAATTACTTGATTGGTGGACCTTCAGGGACTTGAACCCCGGACCAACCGGTTATGAGCCGGTTGCTCTAACCAACTGAGCTAAAGGTCCTTATGGTCGGGGTGAAGAGATTCGAACTCCCGGCCCCATGGTCCCAAACCACGTGCGCTACCAACTGCGCTACACCCCGATCAACTTTGACTTTGATATAATACATTATTTTAGAAAATTTGTCAAGAACTTTTTTATATTTTCTTTAATTTCAATAGAAATATTCGTTTTATTTGCACTTTTCATATGACATAAAGCAAATTATATTATATCATTGATTTTACTTGCATTTTAGACATAATTTTCTTAAATTTTATTACAATTATTTTCTTTCTGTCTTTTATCTTTAAGTAAGCTTTTTTTCTCTTTTCTATAAAATTTATTTAAACTATTCTTTATTTTTGCTTTGCTATTTAATAAATACCCTTAATTAAAAATTTATTATTTGCTACCGTTTTTTTTGTTTATATTCATCACTTTATTTTGTAATTATTTATTGTACTTTAAAATATTATAAATGAAAAATTTATATAGTTTTAATTTTTTATGATACTTCGCTTTTAATTGTATTCATGTTTGTAATTTTATGTTAAACTTTTAGATAATTACATCTAAAATATGCTTTTATGTCTTTTGATTAAAAAATTAATAATTTACTTTTAAGACTTACAAAACAACATCTTTTAGAATTTGTTTTTTGATTTATAATATTCACAATAAGACTTTATTTTACAATCTTTACATAAAGGATTACGCGCTTTGCATACATATCTCCCAAATAGTAATAATTGATAATGCATTTTAGCTAAATTTGAGTTATTTAATAGCTTAATTAAATCCGTTTCAACGCTATCTGCGGTTGTTCCATTAGATAATTTAAGCCTATGTGACACTCGAAAAATATGAGTGTCTACGCCTATTCTATTTTGTTTAAAAGCCACAGCTAATACAACATTAGCTGTTTTTCGCCCCACTCCTTTTAACGTGATTAAATCATCAAATTTATCCGGCACTTGCCCATTAAAATCTTTAACAATTACATTGCTTGCACTTATTATAGATTTTGCTTTATTGTGATAAAACCCGCATGGCTTAATAATATTTTCAACTTCAATTTGATTTGCTTTTGCTAAATCATATACAGATGGATATATTGCAAATAATTTTGGAGTAATTAAATTAACTCTTTGATCCATACATTGAGCCGACAAAATTACAGCAACTAAAAGTTCATAATTGTTTTTAAAATTTAACTCCGATTTAGGCTCTTTAAATAATTCATCTAAATATTGAGTAATTGCATCTATCTTCATATTTATATTATAACATTATTAGCTTATTTTGTCATTTCTTTTTTTAATTTATATTAGTTTAAAATATTTTAATATTTTAAATAAGATTTTTTAATGGGATTATATTAATTTTTTTTTTTTTTAAAAAACTAAATAGCCACGCCATTTATTAATTTAATATTTTACAATTATGAGTTAGTGATTCTTGTAATTTATCATTATCTTATTTGTTATAAAAACAGTATTAATATTTTATATGTGATTTTATTGATTATACTTTATTAGTCGCATCCTTTTCTTTCATTTCGAGATTAAGCTTTATAATTTGCGTTATACTTATTTTTTTAGATTAAACCATAATAAATTAAATATAATCAAAAATTAAATCATTTTTTCAACACATAAAAAAACCGCGGTTGCCCGTGGTTTTCAATTAATTTTTAACAATATTTATAAACTATCAATATATTCAATTAATTTATTCTATATCTTTCTTTGTTTTTTTAGACTTTGGTGCTGGCTTTACAAAATACCATATAACACCCAATAATACTATAATTGAAATAACTAATAATACAACGCCTAATACCTCAGAAACTGTTGCACCTGTATTGTCGTCGGCAGACACTGTTATTGTTAATACTGTGTCGCTGTTTACATTACCTGCAATATCTGTCGCATAGTATGTTACCGTATATGTGTCCGCTGTATCAAGAGTCCAAATATAATCTTCATCATCATCAACAGAAATTGTATTGCCTGATGAATCTGTTACAACTATTGATAAATAATCATCATTATCAAGCGTTTCGCCATTGTCTGTGATTATAACGTTCGCGTCTGTAGCATATAAGTTAAGAACGTATTCGCCATCACTTCCCAAACTAACAGATGTTTTAATGTCGTCTAAGTTTACAACTTCAATTTCTGGCTCAATTATATCACCCACTGAAATTGTTCTTGTTTCGGTCGATTCGTTTCCTGCATTATCTGATACAGTATAAGTTATGGTATATTTTCCATCGGTTGTTGGAACAAATGACATTTCCGTTCCTGAACCTTCTTGACTTTCAACTTCTTCATCATCTGAATCAGTTACTACAATTTTAAGTGTTTCATAGTTAACTTTTGAGCCTGAATCAGTCGCTGTAAATCCTGGAATTGTAATTGCTTCAAACCCCAAGTCTTCGTCCTCATCATCAACATAAATTAAATCATAATGTTGATCAGGTTCTTCTTCTAATATAATTACTGGAGCAGTCGAATCCTTAATCGTCAATGTTATTGTTCTTTCTTCTGATGAGATACCATTAACAATACCAACGTATACAATAGTCACTGTTCCAACTTTATTAATATCGCCTGTAATTGTTTTTTGAATTTCTGCACTTGTTACCACAGATCCATCAACATAGACAACTGCATCTGGAATATAAGCTTCACCTAATTCCATTGTATAACTATCGCATAATACTCTAACAATTGGAGTAGATACTGATTCAACAGTAACGTTTAAAGTGTAAACTATTATGTTTCCGCCCGCATCTATTGCAACGTAATTAACATAATATATGCCCGCTTTGTTTGGAACAAATTTAACATTACAGCTTGCTCTTGAAACTTCATTTACTCCATCGTATACAACTAAATTTTTAACTTCTGTTGCATCAATTTCATTCCCACTTAATGTAATTATTACACCAACGGTTAAATCATTTTCCCCTGCATCTGATAATTCAACAGTCGGCATTGTGTATTCTTGCCCTTGGTCTGCTGTGTATGAGTTCGTTCCAAGAAGTTCAAATTCTGGTATAACTGAATCGTTTGTATCTATAATATTAATATATTTCGTTAAATTAGCTGACTCACCGCTCCCCTCATTACCACTATCATCTTTAGCAACATAAATTATTGCTAATCTGCCCGTAGCATCTGCTGGAACAACAGCTTCATAATATTCTTCGTCTTCATCTAATGCTAACTCAATAGGGTCATTTAATGATCCCTCAACTTGCATATAAACCATTAATGTTGGACTTGTATCGTTAACATCGCTATTTGATGCATCACTTGGGTCAACATAATCAACAACGCTTGGAATTGAAATCCTGATTTCTTGACTTGGTTCCACTGAATAAATTGTTGCACTATCAGTATTTTTAATAAAATCCTTTACTGTTACTGTTGGAGCAATTGAATCGCTAAATCCATCTTCAACTACTATTGAATAAGAATATAAACTTTCACTTGATGTATTATCATCATCTGACGCTTTATATATAACTGTATATGTTCCTGCCTCGTCAAAAGTATATTCAATTGATTCATTAACTTTGTTATCTTCTTGTCCACTTATTGTTTTATCATCTAAGTTCGTTGTAGAACCTGTTCCTTTCTTAATAAGTCTTCTAATATTTAAATCTTCAAATGCCACAACGTTATCACTTGCATATATTGCTGGGATACTAATTGTTGCACCTGTTGCAACTTTCGTAGGAATTAAGTCTGTCGCATCAATTAAATTATCAACTGTTGCTTCTAATACAGTTCCATTTTCCTCAACTGTATAGTTTTCAACTATTTGCACAACTGGTGCTTTAGTATCGCTTACATTTTTAATTAATGAATATGTTGTTTCTGCAACATTGCCATAAAAATCTGTCACCGTGTAAGTAATTCTGTATGTGCCAGCAAGTGTTGGAGTGAAAGTATAATCTTCAACATCCATTATTGTTGTCGTTGTTCCAATATGTTCAACTAAAATATCAACGTAAACGTTAACTGTTGCACTGCTATTATTAGCATCTTTGCCAGTAACGCCCGGTAATGTCGTTTCAACACCTTGAACTAAACTTGTTGGAATGCTAGAATCTGTGGTATATGTTAAGTCAACATTATCTTCATAATCGTCTTTAACTGTAATCATATAAGTTTTCTTTATTGTGCTATATCCTGCTGCTGAATATGTGTATTTTAACTCATATTTGCCACTTGTTGCAAATGTATAAGATTTGTAATCCCCATCATCTGCTAATATTTCATAGCTTAAACTAGATGCCTTTTTTAAAGTAATAGTTGCTGTCGCATCCTCAATTACTTCACCATCTTCATCTAAAATTTCTGGATTAGGAAAATCAACCACTGTCCCTGTCGCTATAGTTGTTGGCATAACTTTTTCACTATTTGTGTCAAAATTAAAGCTGGCTGTTTCACTTGTTACATTTATATAAATTTTGCCTGTTGTCGAGTTGCCATTAGTAAAAGTTACAACATAAGTCCCAGCCATTGAAGCCACAAAACTATCGTCGATAACTTCAACGCTAGAATTTTGCGGGTCTTTAACAACCGCTATAGCGCCATCAGAATTATTAAAGGTTACTGTGTCCCCAACCTCATATTCTGTTTGAACATTAGCTACTGAAAAAGTAACTTGATAGGCACTCGCACTGAGTGATTCTATAAAAATAGAAGGTAAGCAAAAAGTAACTAAAAGCATTAGCGACAATGCGAAATATGTTAAATTTTTGCTGATTAAATGTGTTCGTTTAAATTGCATATATAATTCTCCTTAACTTAATTCACATCAATGTGATTAGTTTATACTATAATGATATTATTGTCAACTAAAATGAAGTAAAAAAACATAAAATTCGCCAAATTTTTTATGGTTTTTTCTTTAAATGTAGTATTTGTTAAATTTTGGAAAATATGTAAAATTTTTCCTTTTTTTTATTTTTTGTTTATTTTTGTAATTATTTAAATACAATTTTCTTAATAATCTAACATTTTAAAAAATAATATTGTATTTAGTAACAATATTCTACATTTTACATAATATGGCATTGTAGGGATAAAGAAAATACAAATGAAAAATACATAAACATAATATTTATCACACAAAAGAAAAGATAATAATTTACATTTGGCAGAAATTTTAATCTGCAAAGGAGGAACTTAATGCTAGAAAACTTTTTTGGACAAGGCAACTGCGGTTGCAACGATGCAAAACCTTGTTTTGATAATTGTGGCGGCCCTTGTAATTTAAAGATCGGCGGAACCGGAAGTTGTAAAGTTCTTATTTACTTAGTTATATTGTATGTAATATTAAATTGCGGTATATTAAACTGCGGGTTTGACATTTGCACTTTGTTAATATTACTTATGTTTATTTGCTGTTTCTGCAAGAAAGGATACAAACACGGTTGCTAATTAAAAAAACGCTATGCCTTTCATAATAAACGTCCGTGAATAAAAATGACAAACTAATTAAATAGTTTGTCATTTTTTTTGTATCTTTTCTTTTTATTTACATAAATAATTTCTTAATTATAATATACTTAAAAAGTATATTTTTTTGATTTCATTTGTCTATTAACTTAAATAAGAAAATAAGCTCAATATCATTTATTTAATCTCTAATAATATGCCAATTATTATTCTCCTTTTTCTATATTGTTTTTGAATATATATCATTTATTTAATCTCTATTTAAAAATATGCCCATTACTTATATTAAAACACAATTTTAAAAGCACATTAATTTCTCTTTTTATATTAATTAAAGTTTAAAAGTTTAAATAAAACTGCTAATTTTAATTCATTTTTGTGGGTTTGTAATTTTAAAAAATTTTTGTATCGTAAATTTCTAAAAAATTTAAAAAAGCATTTTCTTGATTTTTTTTCTTAAAACATCAAGATTAGTTTCAAATTTAGCTGAAATCATAACAACATCTTCTTTCGCTTTAAAGCTTAATTCACCTTTCTTATCAATTTTATTTGCGACAACAAGTTTAGGAATATTATTTGCTTTTAATTCCTCTAATACTTTCTCAACCACATCGTATTGTTGTTGCACTTGAACATGTGCATTATCAACAACAATAAGCAATAAGTCTGAATCTATGCTCTCCTCTAAAGTCGACGCAAAGGCGTTAATAAATTCATGCGGTAATTTATTGATAAATCCAACTGTATCAACAAGCAAAATTTTGGTTTTATCATCTAAATAACATTCACGCGTGGTTGTATCAAGCGTTGCAAACAATTTATCTTCAGCCAAACATTGTGCATTTGTTAACTTATTCATTAATGAACTTTTTCCTGAATTTGTATAGCCAACTATAGCAACTACTTTTTCTCTGTTATCTTTACGTTTTTCACGCCTTAATTCTCTTTGTTGCTTCAATTTATCAATTTGTTTTTCTGTATCAAATATTTTGTCTTTTAAGATACGCTTGCTTAATTCCATCTTTGTTTCACCAGGGCCTCGCATTCCAACACCACCACTGCCAAATCTGCCATTTGAACTTTGATATGCAATAATTCTTGGATAGCTATATTTCATTTGAGCTAAATTAACTTGCATTCTGCCCTCATTTGAAGTGGCACGTTTTGCAAATATATCTAAAATTAACAT
>Ga0172377_10001656_pt1 | contig 22642 bp, 19 predicted proteins | sample Pumphouse3metaG_FD_119749 | JGI IMG/M metagenome (GOLD analysis project Ga0172377, IMG submission 119749) | Leachate microbial communities from a municipal landfill in Southern Ontario, Canada - Pumphouse #3 metaG | ecosystem: Engineered > Solid waste > Landfill > Unclassified | place: Canada... | reverse complement strand
TATTCGCTTCGATTGATAAAAACATAAGCAAACATGAGTTGAGTGCTTTTTTTCGTAATCCCAATCATAAATCCTATCGACCTTGCTTAGATCAGTACCTGAGAAATTTTTTGACTGCACTTCAAAAAAAATACAAAAACAAATTAGGTCAACATTCAATAAGTAGAACAAAGATCTGAATTTGGATCAATGAAAGGAAAACAAGCTTCAGAGTTTGACACAATGTTTACAAGAGCTCAAAAGCTTGCCATATACTTAGCTTCTACCTCCATTATAATAAAACTTAAAGCCAAATATCAAAAGCATATGTTTTATAAAAAAAAACAGAAAACTTAAAAAATCATATTGTTTCAGAATTCAATTGTCATTAGTTTAACTTTGCAATTGCCATTTGCAGGCAAAGTAAAAATAATGTAAAAAAAGAGAATAACTAAATTTGAGATAAAATAACCAATGCATATACCATTATTACAAGATATACTAATCCTTCTAGCCTTTTCTGTCCTTATAGTTTTTATATTGCAAAAACTAAAACTTCCCTCAATAATTGGTTTTTTATTGACCGGAATAATAATTGGTCCCTTTGGATTAAGTCTTATTAAGGCAGTAGAACAAGTAGAGCTTTTATCCGAAATTGGTGTAATCCTCTTATTGTTTGTGATTGGAATGGAATTGTCCATTAAACAATTAGCCTCGATCAAAAAAACTGTTTTTATAGCTGGTTTTTTACAAGTCGGCATAACCGTAGGTGTTGCAGCCCTTATTTATAATCTCTTGGGGAATTCATGGAATGAATCTGTATTTGTTGGCTTTCTGTTTTCTCTATCAAGTACAGCAATCGTTTTAAAAACATTACAAGACCGACAAGAGCTTTCCGCAACACATGCCAGAAATGCCTTGGCCATTTTAATTTTTCAGGACATTATCGTCGTGCCAATGATGCTTATTACTCCCATGATGGCAGGCGAATCGGCTAATATTGGCATGAGTATCCTCATGTTACTTTTAAAGTCCGGGGTCATTGTTGTAATCACCTATATCTCTGCGCGCTATATTATACCCAAGTTGATGTATGCAGTAGCTAAAACCAATAGTAAAGAACTTTTCCTATTGGTCACTATCACGCTTTGTTTTGCTATTGCTTTTCTTACATCAGCAATAGGATTATCACTGGCATTAGGTGCCTTTATTGCAGGTCTTATTGTATCAGAATCAGAATATAGTCATCAAGCCACCAGTATAATCCTTCCTTTTCGTGAGCTTTTTACAAGTTTCTTTTTTGTCTCTGTAGGTATGTTGCTAGACTTGAGTTTTTTTCTAAATAATATTCTGATCATCTTGCTTTTAGTACTTCTTGTATTCATCATTAAATCATCCATTGCGGCAATTGCGGTTGGGTTTCTTAATTATTCAACAAGAACTGCAATCTTAACAGGGCTGTCACTTTTCCAAATTGGTGAATTTGCTTTTATTCTTTCAAAAGTAGGTATTAAATACAATCTCTTAACTCCTGAAACCAACCAATACTTTTTATCCATTTCAATTGTGTCTATGATCTTAACTCCATTTGTTATTATTTTCTCAGAAAAGATCGCTGACATTTTAATAGACCTTTCAAAAAAGTTCGGACTAAAAAATGTCTTATCTTCAAATACTAAGATCAAGGAAATTTCTGAAGTCAATTTAGAAAATCATTTGATCATAATTGGATATGGAATTAATGGGAGCAATTTAGCAAAGGCAGCAAGAGCCAGCAATATTCCTTTTATCGTGATAGAGATGAATGCCGAAACAGTTAAGAAAGAAAGGGCAAAAGGCTTGCCTATAATATATGGTGACGCAACACAAGACCACATTCTTGAAACGGTGCATCTTTCAAACGCCAGAGCAGTTGTAGTTGCCATTGCCGGAAACTTTGCAATAAAAAGCATTATTAAAAAAATTCGTTCGAGCTCCGATTCATTGTATTTAGTCGTAAGGACCAGATATGTTGCCGAAACCTCTGAATTATTAGCCTTAGGTGCCGATGAAGTGATCCCTGAAGAATTTGAAACATCCATACAAATATTTGAACATATACTTCATAATTTTCTTGTGCCTGAAGACGATATTAGCCAACTCATTGAAAATGTCAGAGCAGACAATTACCAATTATTTAAAGCTGATCTAAAGCGTCCTAGAACCTATCGACCAAGTGACCTGGCTGATTTTAATATTACTTGTTTACGCATAAAATCGGACAGCAATAAGTTCTTGGGAAAACCCTTAAAGGAATTGGACTTAAGAGCTAAATATGGAATAAATATTTTGAGCATTAAAAGAAAAAATGAAATGTTGGAAAGTATATTACCTGAGGAAATACTAATGCAGGGCGACATTATATATATTCAAGGAAATCAGAGCAAAATAACACAGTTCCATAGACTGATAAACCAATAAAGATTTTGCACAAGAATATATATAAAATCTAATCAACTACTATCTTAAAACACAAAAGCTCCCATAATTCAAGACGGCTTTTTTTGTATAGCCGGAAATAAATTAGCTTAACAGTCAAACTCACAGCTCATTATTCTCATAGTTAGCTGAGGTAAAACAATAATTATTGTTTTAAACGCTCAATTCATTTTGTAACTTGTTTCAAGATTTGAATTTTAAATAAAAATGTGGGAATGATGGAAGTATCTATTAAGGCAAAGGGTTTTTATTCATCTCTAATGCGATTGATAATAGCGAAGCTTTAAGGGTCAAAACTAAAAAGACAAAACTTGAATGGATACAATCAAATTAAATGACATTTTACGATTAGATTATTTGAACAAGCTAATGATCAGATTTAATTTAACCTGTGGTGAAAATTGGAACCCGATTGAAATGTGCCTGTACACTCTCGATAGAAATTTATCAGAATTTAAGGGTAAAGAAAGAGATTGCGGTGACCTATGAAAAAAAGGAAAAATAATCAGCTATACAGTTTTTTTAAAGATATTACCGATCGAAAAAAACCGGAAGAAGAAGAGCAATTACAGGACAATGAGCAAGAACTCATGGCATCTAATGAATCGCTGATAGAAAGCGAAAAACAATTTAGAGAATTGTTTGAAAACATGGAACAAGGGTTTGCATTGCACGAAATGATATACGACAAAAATGGCACCCCCATTGATTACCGCTTTGTTCTAATTAATAAAGCTTTTAATAAGCTTACCGGTATAGATGCTTCACATTACATTGGAAAAACAGCTAAACAGGTACTACCCGAAATAGAGCAAATTTGGATTGATAATTATGGCAAAGTGGCGAAAACAGGTAAATCATTGCATTTTGAGCATTATTCAACAGAATTTGGTAAATATTATAATGTAACTGCCTATTCTCCCAAAAAGAATTATTTTGCCACAGTATTTAGCGATACTACCCAGGATAGATTACAAAACAAGCAATTACTAGAAAATCAATATTATTTAAGCAAAGCCCAAGAAATGGGAAAGATTGGCACTTGGGAGCTTGATATATTAACAAATGAACTTTTCTGGACAGATGAAATTTATAAAATGTTTAACATTCCCATCGGCACGCCTTTGACTTATAAACAATTTTTAAATGGTATTCATCCGGATGATCAAAATTATCTTAACGAGAGATGGGCTGAAGCACTAAAAAAGAATAATTATGATATTGAGCATAGGCTCCTGATAAATGGAGAGGTTAAATGGCTTAGAGAAAAAGCAGAACTTGAATATGATAAGCAAGGAAAGGCAATAAAAGCAATTGGTTTTGCTCATGATATAACAACTATTAAAAAAACTGAAGCTGAATTAATTAAAGCCAAAGAAAAAGCCGAAGAAAGTGAAGCAAAGGTCAAATTACTGAATAACTTAACCTCTGAAATGCTTAGACTACAGAGTGTTGAGAGTATTTATACATTTATCGCTGAACATTTACAAAAGAATTATCCAAATACAATTGTCCTTGTCGTTTCAATAGATGAAGCAATCAAACAATCAAGGCTTGAAGTGGTTGCGGGTCTAGACAACAGCCTTTTAAGGAAAGCAATTAGGATTTCAGGGATTAACCCAATTGGTAAAACTTACAAGCTCAATGAAATTCATAATAGCTATTTTAAATCTGGTCATTTTGTCGAGTTTAATGGTGGTTTGACCGAATTCTCGGCCTCAGAATTTCCGATATTCGTTACAAATGCCTTTGAAAAATTAATTGGCTTGCATAAAATTTATACCATTGGTATTAATAAAGATGATGAATTATTAGCCGCCATTCATTTCTTTACTTTTAATAAACAAGTTATTACTGATGATAACTTTATTGAAGTGTTTGTAAAACAGGCAGGGCTTATCTTACAGAAAAAAATAAATGAAAAAGCTTTAAAAAAAGCTAAAGAGAAAGCCGAAGAAAATGATCGTCTCAAATCTGCTTTTTTAGCCAACATGAGTCATGAAATCCGTACTCCCATGAATGGGATTTTAGGTTTTACCGGTCTATTGAAAGAACCTAAGCTATCAACCAGTGAGAAGGACCAATTCATTAGTATTATTGAAAACAGTGGTATCCGCTTGCTAGAAACCGTAAACGATTTAATTGATTTTTCCAAAATTGAAGCGGATCAGATGAAAGTATCAATTACCAAGGTAAATATTAACGAGCTTATTAATAAACTCTACACTTTTTTTACTTTGGAAGCACAGAAAAAAGGATTGAAACTGTTTTTAAATACAACAGGCTCGACTACAAACATTAATTTACTTTCCGATAAGGGAAAAATATACTCCATACTTAGCAATCTTATTAAAAATGCTATCAAATATACTCAAAGTGGAAAAATAGAATTTGGCTATAAGAAAACAGAAAATGACTTACAATTCTTTGTAAAAGATACGGGTGTTGGAATTTCCAAAGAAAAATTAGAAATCATATTTGATAGATTTATTCGGGTGGGAAACGACGAAGAATTTTTTAGCGAAGGATCCGGTTTAGGCTTATCCATTACAAAAGCCTATGTAGAAATGCTTGGTGGTAAAATATGGGCTAAGTCTGAAGTGGGCACCGGTTCACAATTTTATTTCACCATCCCTTTTAAAACAGCCAATAACATGCTTTCTGACAATGAAGCCACCGGTGCAGAAACAAAATATCAAATTAATCCTCTCGTATCAGGACTAAAAATACTGATTGCAGAAGATGATGATACAGCGGATGAACTTCTTTCCATACTTATTAAAAATATCAGTAAAGAAATATTACACACAAAGAGTGGTCTTAAGGCAGTTGAACTTTGTAGAAATAATTCAGATATTGATATCATACTGATGGATATCAACATGCCTGAAATGAATGGCTATGAAGCCACCAGAAAAATTCGAGAATTTAACAAAAAGGTCATCATTATTGCCCAAACCGCTTATGCCCTGACCGGCGATCATAAAAAGTCATTGGAAGCAGGATGTAATGCATATATTTCAAAACCAATTAATAAAGATGAATTAATGGCCTTGATACAAAAGTATTTCAAATAAGAATGATAAATAACAGTGCTATGTCCCATTTTGGAACGAATCACTGTTAGAGGGCAATAATAATGAGTAAAGGAAACAATTAAACCTCGCTATTCTTCAATCTGCAGAAACTTTTGATCTTCTGTGTCATTATATAAACAAGGATTTAAATATCATGTCCAATTTAATATAAAAAGGACTAGAATCATTAAGGCATAAAAACACAAAGAAATGGGGCTTAAAGCATTTAATGTAAAAAAAATGAAGTTCTATTTAATAAATAAACTTTAAAGGAGTTATACCATGGAGACATTTGTCTTAAAATCAATTAAAGAAGCTATTAAAAACTGGTACATACCATTATTGGTAGGATTGTTTTTTGTAATTGTAGGCATTGTAGCTTTTGCTTCACCGGCAAGCTCATTTCTTGCATTATCAATATTATTTGCTTTATCATTTTTATTTAGCGGAGTATCAGAGATCGTTTTTTCTATTGTGAACAAAGAGCACATGGAAAATTGGGGCTGGTCGCTAGCTTTTGGTATCATAACTTTTATAGTAGGTCTTTCCCTTACTATTCAACCAGCACTCTCAATGAGCGTATTAGCATTTTATATTGGTTTCGTAATTCTTTTCCGTTCGGCTGCAGCTATAAGCTTTGCATTAGACATAAAAAGATACGGTAACAAGAACTGGGGAGGATTAATGGCTCTAGGAATTATTGCTGCCATTTTCTCTTTCATCCTAATTTGGAATCCCGCTTTTGCCGGGTTGAGCATTGTTATTCTAATTGCATTAAGTTTTCTCTTTGCAGGACTTTTCAGCATTTATTTTTCCTTACAATTACGCCAATTAAACAAAATGTCTAAGACTATTTCTGCAGATCTAAGAGAGCGTCATGACAGTATTATGAAGGAAATTCGTAAAGAATTAGAAAATTAGTTATGAATAAAAATACATTATTGTAACACAGGAGACATTAGGCCTCACATTAAAGAAAATGATGAAATAACTCTCAATTTATTGAGTGATTATATAGAAGGTGTAAAAAGTATAAATACAATGGGACAAGGACTTTACTTGCACTTTCAAATATAAGATTTGAAAAAAGCATAACTCTGGCCTATTTAACACCGAATGACGAATTTTTGAAATATATAATTTACACTAACAACTTCAATCCAGAGAAAATAATATGAAAGCAATTATTGGCGTATCATTATTAATGTTACTATGCATCAATTTGAATGCCGTGGAAGAATTAACTGTAGAACAATCAGAGCAAGCTCATTACAAACAAGCTCAATTGACTATTGAAATCCTAAACATCGAAGATCTGGAAGGCGATATTAGAATTGGTGTCTTTAATAGAAGTGAGAATTTTTTAAAACAGGGTTTTACTTATAAAAACTATATAGTTAAGGTACAGGATTCTACAGAAACAATTATTATTAATGATCTACCGCCAGGCGAATATGCATTTATATTGTATCATGATAAAAATGCTGATACTAAAATGAACCGAAATTTTCTTGGGATTCCTAAAGAACCTTTTGGATTCTCAAATAATTTGAAACCTAAATTTTCAAAACCTACTTTTGAAGAATGTAAGTTTCTTTTGGAAAAAGATCTTGTATTACAAATACCTTTAATTTTTTATAATTAAAAAATTAAAATTAGAAATACAGGATTATGATTGCAGTTACGCGGAGTAGTAAGATTTGCTGATACAATATGCTTCAAACAAACAATGGAAACCAGAATAAATGAATTTGAAAAATTATACCCCAACAAACACAAAATTTTGGACAGGAAGAGTTGATGATCTATATGATGCTGATTCATACAGAATGCATCAAATAATCAAACTTCTTAATTTAAAAGACCTAAAGACGCTAAAAATTGATTCTTCTAAATTAAACATCTGTTTTTTGGGATATTGTTGCGATGAAGGAGTTAAAAGGAACTTAGGCAGAACGGGCACTAAACATGGGCCGGAAGATATTCGTAATAAGTTTGCAAGTTTGCCAGTGCCATTTTGTAATAAAACAACAATTTATGATGCCGGAAATCTTTTTTGCCCAGAAGGTAATATGGAAGAAATCCAAGAACACTTGGAAATTGCCATAGAAAAGATCTTAGATAATCATTTCTTTCCAATCGTACTGGGTGGCAGTCACGACTTAGCATATGGCCATTTTAATGGTATTTTTAATCATCTAAAAAAACTAAGTGAAAAGCTTAAAATTGGCATCATAAACTTTGATGCTCATTTTGACCTTAGACCCTACGACAATCAAGGCTCCTCTGGAACCATGTTTTCTCAAATAGCTGATAAATGCACAAAAGAAAATCAGAGCTTTGATTATCTCTGTTTAGGAATACAAAGTTCCGGTAATACCAAGAGCCTTTTTAAAAAAGCAGATTCACTTGGAGTTAAATATGTGCTTGCGAACGAGTTCCTTGAATCAAATCATGATAGTATTTCAGCTAAAATTGGGTCATTTATTGATAAGAATGACTATATTTATCTAACTCTTTGTGCTGACGTGTTTAGTTCTGCCTCTGCTCCCGGTGTATCAGCTTTGCAACCATTTGGTTTAAAGCCGAATCATGTACTCAGGTTCACAAAAGAGATACTACAATCTAAAAAAGTAATCAGCCTCGACATCGCTGAGGTCTCTCCTCCCCTAGATCATGATAGAAGAACTGCAAAACTTGCAGCAACTATCATATATGCAGTAATTGAAAGCCTTTGTGAATAATTGGAAAATTGACCACACATTTTTAAAGAAAAATAAATCGATTATTCAAGAAAGCAAACATTGAACATTTTATAAAAAAAGGAAAGTACAAATGACAATCAGACAAAAATTAGAAGTATTAGCAAATGAAAAAAACACTCCTTGTGTTACTATTTCGCTAAATACACACAGGACACATCCTGACAATGATCAAGATGTAATTCGATTAAAAAATCTTTTAAATGAAGCAGAAGAAAGGATTGTAAATGAATTTGGTAAAAAACCCGTAGAATCTTTATTGAAAAAATTATCGGAATTTGAATTAGATGTAAACTATAACCTGGACTCCTTACACATTTTTCTTTCCAACGATACAGAAGAAATAATAAAGTTCCCTTGGCCAGCACAAGAAAATACAGTTCATATTTCGAACAGCTTTAGTATTCGCTCCTTAATAAAGTCGCTACACAGAAGTGAAGAATATTTAATCCTCTTACTGTCTCAAGGTGGTGTTTCACTGTATAATGCTATTAACAAAGAAATTACTCATGAAATTGAAAATGAAAGTTTTCCATTTTTGGAAAATCCGCATATTGTGACAAATCATGAGAAACGAACTGATGGTGAACTTATAGATAACATGATTCGCGAGTATTACCTAAAAGTTGATAAGGCAGTTGTAAAGGCCTGTAATGAAACAGGTTTAGATTGTGTAATTATTTGCACCGAAGATAACTACAGTCGTTTTATGCAGATCGCAGACAAACCAACAATTTATCTTGGTTACGCTAATATTGATTACAACAATACTGAGACACATCAAATTGCAAGACAGGCTTGGGAAGTAGTTAAGACAATGCTCTACAATCGCAAAACCGAAGCCATCAGGGAAATAAATGAAGCGGTAGGCCAGGGTATTGTTTTGACCGATTTGCAGGAAATTTATCAAGCTTCGATCGATGGACGTGGCGACTTGCTGATAGTTTATATAGACTATGCTCAGCCGGTAAGTATGACAAGCGAGAGAACCTTTGAATTGGTAAAGGACAAAACCAAGCCAGGCGTAATAGATGATATCACAAGCGACATTGCCTGGAATGTGTTGTCCAAAAGTGGTAGGGTCATTTTTACTGAACAAGACGAAATAAAAGAACTAGGTAATATTGTGCTAAAAACGAGGTACTAAATCACTGGCTATAAACAAAGTGTATAATTAGTTAATGTTTAAATAATACATAACACAAGAAATAACGAGTGTTTATATTCATAGTGTTATTATTCACTTTCCAATAAAACCCTATTTTTAACTGAAAGGCTTACAAAAATATAAGGAACAATGAAAGCTATAAATCCTGATCAAAACCAGAGCTGATCCTTGTAAACTAAAAGAAACCTTTGCATAAACTACTCACACATAAAATTTTACCTAAATACACAAAGCTGTCTCACAAGGAGACGGCTTTGTTATATTGCTAGCTTAATCCATGTTTATGAGCTTATAGCTCACTCATCTTGCTTTCATTGTAAGAAGTTATAGTTTCGAATAATAAATTAATTTTGTATATTTATGAAAATTGGTAATAAATGTGAAAAATGAAATTTATTGCATCAGATTCTGTGTAATAAAAACCCGTTAAAATAAATAATTTACTATTTTAGGGCATAATACGAGGAGAAAGAAATATGATAAATTCCAAATCTCATACAATAATCGGTGCTGTAATAGGAGATACTTTGGGCTCTGTTTTTGAGTGGAATAATATTAAAAGCACAGATTTTGACCTCTTCAATCCCAAATGTGATTTTACAGACGATAGCGTATTAACCATTGCTGTAGCTGATAGCATTATGAATAATAAGGACTTTGCAAAGACCATCCGGGATTATGGCAGAAAATATTTCGACCGGGGTTATGGTGGTAATTTCAGACATTGGCTTTTGTCAGATAGCTTAAAACCCTACGGAAGTTATGGCAATGGGTCTGCCATGAGAGTCAGCGCAGTTGGCTTTGCCTTTAATGATATAAAAAAAGTTTTAGCAATAGCTAAAAGATCAGCAGAAGTAACTCATGATCACCCCGAAGGCATAAAAGGAGCTCAAGCGACGGCGACAGCTATATTTCTTGCAAGAAAAGGCAAAACAAAAGAAGAGATTAAAGACTATATCACCTCACAATTCAACTACGATCTAAACTTTACTCTCGACGAAATCAGGGCCACTTATGAGTTTGATGTGACTTGTCAGGGCTCCGTCCCCCAAGCCATTGTAGCTTTTCTTGAAAGTTCAGATTTTGAAAGCGCCATAAGACTTGCTATATCCATTGGTGGCGATAGCGATACCATTGCCTGCATTGCAGGTGGAATTGCTTCGGCTTATTACAAAGATATCCCCCGCGAAATACTTGATTTTGTAGTCAAAAGATTACCCAATGAATTCATTGAGATCATCAATAAATTTGACGGCTTGTACGGTTAATTAAGATCAGTAAATACACTTAAATAAAAGCCGTCTTAAACCAAGACGGCTTTTATTATTGCAAGAGTTAACTTTTAGCTAAGAATTATCAAGTTCCTAGATTAGATCCAGCTATTTCCATGAATCTAATTCATCAAGCGGATAGATAGGCCTGGGAATATATTGATAGTTCAGGTCGGCTGGATTAATATTACTGAGTCCGGGAGTCATGACATTCACAGTTTTCCTGTTGTAGGCAAGAAAGCGATATCGGAATGGGAAAAGATTTTTTACCACAACAATATCCGGTTTAAAAAGTGAAAGTCCCAGATCCTTAAACTCACTCGGATAGCGGGCTGACATTGGTAATTCTGATAATATCAGATGGATTCCCCCGTGTTTAATGATCAATGTTTTGCCCAGAGCAGTTTCTTTTTTGAAAAAAATCTCTCCAGTATATTTTATCGATTTATTATACACCGTATCAATTTTGCCACCTAGGATCAGCGAGACCTCTTCCCCAATATCATATTTCCAAGCGATCTGTGCAGCTTCTGCATCTCTGAGAGGAAGATAAGAAATAAGGTCTGGCGCATTGTTGACCAGTGCTTCAAGTATCCAGGTACTTTCACCCGGAGTACCGGTGCCAACTGCATCTGATACATCACAAAAAACAACAGTACCCAATTTTCTGGCTAATTTCTTCTTACGGGCGATCTCAATGGCATTTTCCGGACTTTCACCCAAAGGTTGTGCTACCAATCGTGCTTCCCAAGCCATATCTGCTATCTGATCAGCTTTTTCTTGGGCAAGTTTAGCATCCTTATCGGTGATAGCTATAGTTGTGTAACCCAGCTCAGGATCGTCTATCCAAATATGTACCGGGAAAAAAGATACAGAGAGAACATTTTCCTCTTTTTCTATCTTTTTCATGGTTTTAAAGATCTTTCTGAAAGGAGGTATGAGATCTATGTTCATTCCGCCTCCTTTAAGCAAGGGCATTTTATTAACAACCATGACCGGCTCGATCTCGCCGGCTAGAGTCCGTAGTAACAACTTAGTCGTTCTATACCCGGTTTTGAAATGATCACGGTGTGGATTAGTTTTGTATCCGACAATAATATCAGCTGCATTCGTCCGTTTGATTGTGTTATTTGCGTGTAGATCAAAACTAACTGCAATGACAAAATCCGGTCCAGCGATCCTTCTGATCTCAGTCAAGAGATCACCCTCCGGATCGAACATACCTTGGACTCCCATGGCACCATGCATAGAAAAATAAAAACCATCAGCTTCGGGATGCGATCTTACTCCCTGAAGTAGTTCTGTTTTAATAAACTGATAAAATACGCTATCGACCGGTCCGCCCGACATTGATTTAGCATGTAAAAGAGGAATGCTGTTTATCATTCCATTTCCCAGCTCATCAACAGCAGCAAGAAAACCTGCCAATTGTTTTCCTTCCTCTTTTCCTGAAAGAGCTGCATCAGAGCCAAAAAATAGGTGATCAGCCATGAAATCACGTTCACTTGTAATGAGCGGATTAAAAGAATTGACCTCCTGCATGAACTCGGCATAGAGAATAGTCTTTTTCTCTTTAAATTCAATTGCATCTTCTTTAGCGCTACAGCTTAGCAAGAAAAGCGAAACGATGCAAAGCATGAAAAGTAATTTTAGATCTTTCTTCATAAACTTACCCCTGTGTTAGATTAGTTTCATATCTAAACTTAAAAAATGATCTGATAAATTCATAGCAGTATTTACACGCGACTTTTCTTGCAGTAAATTCTTGTTTTAAACATTCACTTCTTTTTGTATCTTTATCAAAACATGCGACTAAATAAGAATGAGGAAAAATGAAAGTCATAGACACAGAAAAGATCCCCATAAAAATGTGGCTGGATGATATAGAAGAAGGAGCGCTTCAGCAAGCCAAGAACCTGGCAAATCTTCCCTTCCTATTTAAACATGTCGCAATTATGCCGGATGCACATCAGGGTTATGGTATGCCCATTGGTGGCGTTATTGCGGCGAATGATGTTATCATCCCCAATGCAGTGGGTGTGGATATTGGCTGTGGAATCTGTGCCATCCAAACCTCGCTAAAAGAGATAAAGCGTGATACTTTGAAAAAGATCATGGGAAATATACGCGAACTTGTGCCGGTTGGCTTTAAGCATCATAAAAAAAACAGAAAGTGGAGTGGTTTTGAAAATGCACCTGATATCCCAATTATCCAAGCTCAACTAAATGCTGCCAGAAAACAGCTTGGTACATTGGGTGGTGGCAATCATTTCATCGAAATACAAAAGAGCGACAAAGAAAACATTTGGATCATGGTACACTCCGGCTCCCGTAACTTTGGTTTAAAGATAGCGAATGAATATCACAAAAAAGCCCTTGCTCTTTGCTCCATGTGGTACTCCGAGTTAAGCAGTAAAGAACTTGCCTTTCTGCCCATGAAAACTGCAGAAGGAAAAGAATACATGGAAGCCATGAATTTTGCTCTTGAGTTTGCTAAACAAAATCGTTTTGACATGGTAACTGCTATCAAATCAGTATTTCATGAAGAATTTCCTGATATTACTTTCGATGACATGATCGATATTCATCACAACTACGCGGCAAGGGAAAGACATTTTGGTGAAAATGTAATTGTTCATAGAAAAGGCGCAACATCTGCCCATAAAAATCAAAGAGGAATCATCCCCGGCTCTCAGGGAAGTAAAAGCTATATTGTAAAGGGTAAGGGAAATCCCGAGTCTTTTATGTCTTGTTCCCATGGTGCAGGTCGCAAGATGGGAAGAAATCAGGCAAGAAGAGAATTGGATCTTAAAGCTGAAAAGAAATTTCTTGATGAGCAAGGTATCATTCATAGCATACGAGGGACTTATGATCTGGATGAAGCCACTAGTGCATACAAAGACATTTCAGTGGTCATGGAAAATCAGAAAGACCTTGTTGATATAATTGTTGAGTTAACACCATTGGGGAGCATTAAAGGATGAAAATTGAACTTTTAACTTTGTTTGCGGCAGTCAGCGCAGTTCTAGCCATTCTATTCACTCTGAAAAAAAACATTAAAATGTATTCAATTTTTAAACCCTTAACGACCATATTCATTATTATCATGGCTGTAATCATTTTCCAAAATCAAGGCAGTGATTACAGTAAAATAATGCTCATTGCATTAGTATTTGCCTTAGTTGGTGATGTCTTTTTAATTAGCAACAAGCATTTCATGGAAGGCATGGTCTTTTTCTTTATTGCCCAGATCTTTTTCATTCTCAGTTTTTCAAGCATATTTGGCTTTAACTGGAATATCCTTCTTTTGGTTTTTTTCCTCATTATTGGTTGGGGATATTTTTATTTTCTCAAGAAAGATCTGAAAGAATTATCCATACCGGTCTTTCTTTACATCACTGTTATCGTCCTCATGAGTTGGCAAGCAATCAGCTTAGTCTTTATTGATTCCAGCTTCACCTTTATTTCCATCGGACTGGCATCTTTATTTTTCTTGCTTTCCGACGCTATTATTGCCTACACAATTTTTAAAAAAGATTTTAGGTTTTCGAATATCTTTATCCTATCGACATATTGGATAGCTATTTATACTTTTACCCTTGCGGGACTTTATTTAAACTAAGTATGAGGACCCACTTTATTTAAGGCAGCTTTTTTTTTATTGCAAGAAGGCATAAGTGCGGGGAGAATTATATTAGTTCAAGGCTTACTGGTCCTGCAGTTTGCTCATAGAAAATATTGTTTTAAAACTTCAATTCATTTTGTATCTTTTTTATGAGTTTGAATATTAAATAAAAATGTGGGGAGAAATGGATATCCTAAATTAAAAATTGAGTGTAATAGCAAGCACGCCTATTATAATGCAATAAAAAATATAAATATCACAAATTAAAAGGAGAATTAAAGATGAATAAAACAAAAGATAAAATCATCGAGAAAAATCCTGTGGATAAAAATGATCTACGTGACCCCATTCCCAGTAGAAACCAAAATACGGGAAAACATCCAGGAATAAAAACCGCAGCAGGAGCTCCGGTAAGTGATAATCAAGATACCATGACCTCCGGTAAAAGAGGCCCTGTTTCTCTGCAAGATACATGGTTCTTAGAAAAGATGGCACACTTCGATCGCGAAGTTATACCTGAGCGCAGAATGCATGCAAAAGGCTCCGGAGCATTTGGGACATTTACAGTTACGCATGATATTACCAAATACACTAAAGCTGATATATTTTCAAAGATCGGCAAAAAAACGGAAATGATAGCTCGTTTCTCAACAGTTGCGGGTGAAAGAGGAGCTGCAGATGCAGAAAGAGATATTCGTGGCTTCGCATTAAAATTCTATACCGAAGAAGGTAATTGGGATTTGGTAGGTAATAACACTCCGGTATTTTTCTTTAGAGATCCCATGAAGTTCATTGATCTGAATCATGCAGTTAAAAGAGATCCACGTACTAACATGAGAAGCCCAAATACCAACTGGGATTTTTGGACATCTCTACCCGAAGCACTTTTACAAGTAACTATTATTATGGGAGATAGAGGAATTCCGTCTTCTTATAGACATATGCATGGATTTAGTTCTCACGCATACAGCTTTATTAATGATAAAAATGAAAGGGTCTGGGTCAAGTTTCACTTCAGATCACAACAAGGAATAAAAAATCTGACGGATCAGGAAGCAGCAAAAGTCGTCGGAATGGATAGAGAATCTCATCAGCGTGATCTTTATGAAGCCATTGAAAAAAAGATCTATCCAAAGTGGAAAGTTTATGTGCAAATTATGACTGAAGAACAAGCAGATGCCATGGAAAACAATCCTTTTGATTTAACTAAAATGTGGTTTAAAAAGGATTATCCGCTTATGCCGGTAGGCGAATTTGAACTGAATAGAAATCCTGACAATTATTTTGCAGATATTGAACAAGCTGCATTTAATCCTGCCAACGTCATTCCCGGAATTAGTTTTTCACCCGACCGTATGTTACAAGGACGATTATTCTCTTATGGCGATGCGCAAAGGTACCGTCTGGGTGTAAATCACCATCAAATACCTGTCAACTCACCCAAAGGAGTTAAAAATCCTCATTCTTTCCATCGTGATGGACAAATGCGGGTCGATGGGAATTTAGGAAGCGAATTACATTATGAACCCAATAGTTATGGGAACTGGACAGATAACCCCAAAGACAATCTACCACTGGAAAAAGGTGGAGATGTGGGTAGATATGACTATAGAGAAGACGATTCTGATTACTTTACACAAACAGGACTTCTCTTTAGAGCTATGACAAAAGACCAGAAGCAGGTATTGTTTGACAATACCGCCCGTAACATGGGAGATTCAACTCTTCAAATAAAGCATAGACATATTTACCATTGTTATCAGGCAGATCCTGAATATGGAAAAGGAATTGCAAAAGCATTGCATATTTCAATTGATGATGTGGACTTGAAACTACCCAAGAGAGATTCTCATGAAAACCAGATCAAAGCCAATAATATGCACCCGGAATTAAACACTCCCACTAAACCGATAGACTCCGGAATAGAGATTGATACCAATACCAAAAGCTATATTAAACCTGAAGAAGATCCATGGTTGTTATAAACTCTTAGAAACAAAAGGCAGTATCAAGCATTTCAAATTTGATGCTGCCTTAATTTTTAATTATGAATAAGCAGCTCAAAAGCTAAAAAAGAAAATAAATTTGATGAAAGAGAAGAATAATGAACAAAGTAATTCACAGGGCCGATACAAGAGGTCATGCAGATCACGGCTGGTTAAACACCTACCACACATTCAGCTTTGCCTCATATTATGATCCCGAAAGAGTCCGCTTTGGTTTACTGCGCGTCCTCAACGACGACACCGTCCAGGCAGGCATGGGATTTGGCACTCACCCCCACGACAATATGGAAATTGTATCTATTCCGCTAGAAGGGGACCTGGAGCACAAAGACAGCATGGGAAATATCGCCATCATCAAAGAAGGTGATGTTCAGGTAATGAGCGCCGGCACCGGTGTAACTCACTCGGAATACAATAAAAATAAAGACAAAGAAGTCAAATTTCTCCAGATCTGGATCTTCCCCAACAAAAGAGATGTAGAGCCCAGATACGACCAGATCTCTCTAAGAGATATTCAAAAAAAGAATGAATTTTACCAGATACTGTCACCGAATAATGATGATCAAGGCGTTTGGATATATCAGGACGCTTGGTTTCACATAGGCGATTTTTCAAAAGGACATTCAGAAAAATATAAGATTCAAAAAAATAGCAATGGCGTCTATGCTTTTATCCTTGACGGAACAGTCGAGGTCAATAATGAAAAACTATCCAAAAGAGATGGCATGGGTCTTTGGGATATTGACAGCATTCTTGTTAAAGCTACAGAAAATGCTCGTATCCTTTTAATGGAAGTGCCAATGGGCATTTAAAAAATCTCTAATTCAAACTATGTGCAAGCTGTCTTTATTTAAGGCGGCTTTTTTAATTGCAAGAATGCTTTTACGCAGGGAAGGATAATCTTATCTTAATTTTCACGGGTTAATGATAAAATATATTCTTTTATTACTAGCAAAAGATATTTAAAAGAACAATATTTATGGGTTGAAATAGCCTTAAAAAAGCTGAAAAATATTATTGAAAAATGAGGTTAGGAAAATGGAATTTTTAATTGACGTACTGCGGACAACTGTTTGGCTGGAGATCTTTATTATTTATATTGCTAAGGCAATTGAAGTATCTATGGGGACTTTAAGAATAATTCTGATCAGTAAAGGATACAAAAAAGAGGGAGCTTTGCTCTCCTTTTTTGAAATTCTATTATGGGTTTTTATTGCATCTCAGGTCATTATTGGTATCAGTGATCAACCTTTAAAGGGTGTTGCTTATGCTTTGGGTTATGCAAGTGGTGTTTATTTCGGTTCTATCATAGAAACCAAACTGGCATTTGGGAAAATTGTTATACAGGTCATAGCACCTCTTGAATCCGGAGATAAAATATGTGAGATTCTTAGAAATGATGGCTTGGGCGTCACAAAGATCATAGGACATGGAAAAAATGAGATCAGGGATATTTTAAAAATCTATACTAACAGGCGTGGACATGCAGATATTATCAAAAAAATAAAAAGCATAGATAAACATGCCGTCATATCAATTGCCGACATATCATCAATGTCGGGCGGATATGTATCTTCTTTAAAAAGCGTCTTCAAATAATATTTCATACTAATTTTTTATGTACAAAAAAGCCACTCAGTATTGAGTGGCTTTTTTTCTATCTGAAACAAAATTTATTTTTTTCTTAAGATATTTGTCTCTGCGCTATTGATAGAGACTTTCTTAAGCTTTTCAAGTCTGGCTGCTTGCGGGTAAGTTTCAAAATTCTTGTTAAGAGAATTGGTTTTTTTATAGTTGGCCTGACCGCCCTCAGTTTTTGCGATCTTAGCTATTTCGACGGGTGTAAAAATATTGGGAAATTCATAAATATAGGTCGCATCCGAAGGGGATCCGGTAAGATCGAAAAAATCATAAACAAAAAGCGAAGAATCAGCATGAGGATCGCCCGCTTCAACACGCATATCCCATTTTACATCTCCCTCTGCTTTCCAGAGAAAAGCCTCACCCGGATATAAAATATCGTCACCAAAATCATCTTCTCCCCAGCTTTCATCAGTTGACTGACTTAAGTAAACATAATAAATAGCACGATTAGGATGAAGATTATCCAGACGGATCTCACAAGCATTGGGTTCTAAAATATAGGTGTATGCATTACCGGGAAACCAGGATTTTGTTTCTTTGATCAAAAACATATATCTACCGGCATATTCTACATCGACAGAAGCATCTACTTGAAAAGGTGCCGTAATTTCATCATTACCAGCAAAATATAAGGGCTGATAATTTTCTATTGAGAACATGGCAGAATCAGAAGATCCATTCTCTATTGTAAGATTCGCTACCGTGGATGTGATCTTATGAAGAATGCTTTCACCATTCGCTACCGATACACTTTGTGAGTACTCTCCTATCCAGTCGCCTGTAGCTTCTACAGAAACATTGGCTAAGGTTCCTTTGACCAGATCAATTGTATAAGTATCACTTGTATCGCCGGATGCCAAAATAATATCAGCTTCATCATTAACACTCAGTAAAACTGAAGAGGGTGTTAAGTTCGCAACTTTTACATAGCCTTCTCCACTACATCCAAAGAGGAAAAATACAATTAATACTAAGGGAAAGATCATTTTTTTCATTTTTCTTCCTTTATTTTTCCAATTTCACAGACAGTCTCAATACCTCCACGAACATTATAGCGCGTGCGGATATATAGTTCTTTGGGATCTAAAAGTTCTTTAAGATCCACATAAAGTCTATTTGTCATATCTTCTTGGTAAATACCTACATTACGATATGACATATAATAATATTTTAATGATTTTAATTCCACGATCTTGTCGGAAGGAATATAAGAAACATCTATCTCTGCAATATCAGGAAGTCCGCTATAGGGACAAACTGCAGAAAATTCCGGATAGTTCAGATGGATCAATTGATCTTCACCTTTATAGGGTATTGCTTCTAGAAGATCAACGCGTATTGCATTATGATCTTCGAATGCTAATTTTAGTCCTTCAGCCTTAGCCATGATTTATCTTCCTTCTTTTGGGCAAATGTATTGATTGTTGCCTAAATATCAAATGCTTTTATTCTCCATTTCAATAGAATGTCATTTCAAGGTTCTTTAACAATTTAGCGATGCAACGATTCAACAACAATTTGTTTCGCCTTTTCTACAATATCGTCGATATTTGTTTCCTTATCAAATTTAATCCATTCGTCAGGAGCATGTTTTCTAAACCAGGTCATTTGTCGTTTTGCAAAGTGGCGTGTATTTTTTTGGATCTCCGATATAGCCGTCTCAAGATCCCAATCCCCATCCAAATGCCTGAATATTTCCTTATATCCTACTGTGTTTAGTGCATTCATTTCGGGGCCATAGCCTTTCTTTAGAAGTAACTGTGATTCCTCTACTAAACCTTCGTCTATCATTTTTTCTACACGACTATTTATGCGCTCGTAGAGATAAGCTCTCTCCGGAGCTATACCAAGAATTAGATGTGGCCAGGGGAATCCTTCATTTTCTTCGCTATAAACTTCCGAGGGCTTTTGTCCGCTAATTGTCCATATCTCCAAAGCCCGACTTATTCGTTTAAGATTCTTAGAGTCGATTTTAGCAGCTTGCTCGGGATCTACAGCTTGTAATTCTTTATATAGCGCCGGCCAGCCTTCTTTTTTTGCTCTCTTAAGAATACTCTCGCGCACATCATGATCGGTATAAAGTTTATCCGAAATCTTGCCTAAAGCTGCCTGAACATATAATCCCGATCCGCCACAGACGATAATATTTTCGCCCTTTTCCATTTTATCGGCAATGATCTTTCGGGCTTCTCTGCCAAATTCTCCGGCGGAAAACAATTCCTCGGGATCTTTGGTGTTTATAAAATAATGCTTTAGGGCTGCTAACTCTTCTTCACTGGGCGTTGCGGTACCAATGTTCATATGCCTGAATACCTGACGACTATCAGCAGAAATGATCTCCGCGCCCAGATAGTCGGCCATTTTTAATGACAGATCGGTTTTACCGCTGGCCGTAGGACCAACAATAAATAGACAAATATTATGTATTTTTTCAGGCTTCATAAAACAATAATGAAAAATCAAAATTCGGGACTGAATGAGTCAAAGCGCCGACAGAGACCACATCCACTCCGGTTTTGGCTATGCCTGCGACGGTTTGCAGATTCACATCGCCCGAAGCTTCCAATAAAATATCGCCATGAGGATGCGCTACTGCAGCTTGCAATTCCTGGGAATTAAAATGATCCAACATAATCATCTTAATAGGATATTTCGCCGCCAGTTTATATTCGTCTAGATTCGTGACTTCTATTTCTATATCCAGATCACGCTTTTGAGCATATTCCATAGCTGAATCAAGTGCTTTTTCAAGTCCACCCGCCCAACGAATATGATTTTCCTTGATCAGTATCATATCGTAGAGAGCGTAACGATGATTTTTGCCGCCACCACAGGTAACGGCATATTTATCAAGAATTCTTAAATTGGGCATGGTTTTACGCGTATCGTAGATATTGCAAGAAGTGCCCTGCGTTTTATCGACAAATTTTGCAGTTAAAGTTGCAATGCCGGACATACGACCCAAAATATTCAAAGCCGTGCGTTCAGCTGTCAGTATGGAGCTTCCCTGCCCTTTGATCTTTAAAAGACATTCACCGGTGATGATTTTATCGCCATCCTTTTTTAAGATTTCAAGCTCTAAACTCTCATCATATAATTCAAATACACGGCGGGCAATATTAATTCCCGAGAGAAAACCATCTTGTTTGGCAATGATCTCGGCTTTGGCATTCAGATTGACTTGCATAGCCTCGGATGTTACATCGCCGCTGCCCACATCTTCTTTTAATGCCTCTAAAATAATTTTATCAATAATGTCCCAGTTAAGTTTTTTATCCATGTTTGACCTATCTTTTGATCACCAATTTATCGTGACATTCACCATCGGCGGTAAAGCTTTTATAGATGAGAGAATGTTTTTTAAACTCAATGGTTTGAAAATACTGCTGTCCTTCTACACCCTTATATGCATAAAGATCGTCGAACTTTGATTTAATGGGATATTGTTTTGATCCTGAAACCGAAATGATATAAGTAACACCCTTTGACCAAGGATTCTTGACTATTTTATCTTCTTTCAGAGGATAAGTTCGGGTATAGGCATGATCATGTCCCTGTAAAACTAATTGTACGCCATACTTTTCAAACAATGGCAAGAAAAGCTCGCGATTTTTTGGATAATCTCTTTCCCATCCACAGGGATAAAAGCCCTGATGAATACCAACAATGGTCCAGCGATTGTCATTTTCTTTAAGCACATCTTCAATCCATTTTGCCTGATCTTCCAAACGCTCATTGCCATTAAGCATAATAAAACGCACACCCTGATAATCAATATAGTAGCAAGTTTCCTCAAGACCTTCGGGGCCATTTTCGGGCAAAGTAAAATGCGGACGCCAGGTTGAAGGCAATTCACGGCGATGATCTCTGTAGGCCCATAAATATTCGTGGTTACCCGGGCACATGATCTGTGGATACTGGGTAAAAGAAGGAATAGCTCCTTTAAAGTAAGCATCCCATTGCCAATTTTCATAAGGATAATCTACCAGGTCACCGGCAACATACCAAAATGCTGCGTCAGGAGCTTCTTTGATAGCTGCTGAATAGATGCGAGGCAGATAAGTCATATATCCCCACTGCGGATCGCCGAGATAAACCATGGTAAAATTATATTTTTCTTTGGATGCTGTTGTAAATGTGTACCAAGGAGTCCAGTCCTTGCCATCACCTACGCGATATGCATATTCGGTGGAAGCTTCCAGATCGTTCATATATGCCGAAAAGGCGTAATGGGCAAGCGTCTTAGTTGTATCTGTATACACTTTATCAGCATAAAGCTCAAGCGTTTCCGAATGTTCGTGTAATTTTACATCATTCGTATTTTTGCTATACTGCACATAAGCCGTATCTACTTTTTCATAAAAGCGAAAAGTTACAGCCATACTGGACTCAGCATCTTCTGTAAGATTCAGGATCACACGCTGAGGTTGCGCGGAATAAAGCATTCCTGAAAAGATCAATAAAACTAAAAATATTTTTTTCATACAAACCTACTTTATTAATAACATTTTTTTTGTATCAGACCAATTATTTGTCTGCAAGCGATAGAAATATACGCCACCGGGAAGATCCGCTGCATTAAAATGAATGCTATGAACACCGGCAGAACGCATATCATTAACCAAGCTCGTG
>Ga0172377_10001655_pt1 | contig 22648 bp, 15 predicted proteins | sample Pumphouse3metaG_FD_119749 | JGI IMG/M metagenome (GOLD analysis project Ga0172377, IMG submission 119749) | Leachate microbial communities from a municipal landfill in Southern Ontario, Canada - Pumphouse #3 metaG | ecosystem: Engineered > Solid waste > Landfill > Unclassified | place: Canada... | reverse complement strand
TACCCCCTTCTCGATAACCGCAAAGGTAGGGTCGGAAACGACATCCGGAAAGACAGTAAAGGAAATACCTTCCTTGGCAAGGCCGGAAGTAAGGGAAAGATAGCTTTTCCGTTGATAGGTTCCCTGATCCATGAGGATAAGAGGCCTTGCAACTTTGTTCTTCTTCAGGTTTCTTCCAAGCTCTTCAAAGCCGGAAGTCCCAAGCAGAAGTTCCGGGAAAGGAATCCTCAGGAAGACAAGGGCAGCTTTCAGCCCCGCATGGACGATACGGCATCCCATCTTCTTTATTTTCTTCATGCCAACCCCTTCTTTCTTTCCTTCTATTAAATACGGAAGAACCGGAATTAGCAAGGAAGGAAAAAGAAAACGTCCTGCGGGTCGCAGGACGTTGGCTTAATGCTTTTTCTCGGTCGGAAGATAAGGATCCTGGATTCCGGCAAGAGCAGAGGCTTTCTTGATTTTCCTTAGTTCCCTCTTCGTCATATGGAAACATCCGCCGTGCTTCTTCTCTTCTTCGTTTTCTCGGACGGCCTTTTCGAACATGGCTTCCAGCTTCCGAACGCAGCCTTCCAAGGCGAACGTCTGTCCGTACTCGGCGTATTTCGGCTCCAGCTCCTTCACGACCTCCGGATGCAGATAGAAGTATTCAATCCTCTCCATCAGGGACTTGTAGTCCCCGGCCTTAAAGAGGCATCTCTCGTCCAAAGCGAAATGGTTCGTGGCCGATACCGGGGAGTCCGAGATGACCGGGACCTTCCCGCAGCTGAAGGCTTCGATGCAGGCGATGGCTTCGCTCTCCGCATCGGAGGCATGGATATAGAGGTCCGTATAGTTCAGGACCTTCAAAAGCTCATCCTGCTGACGGAAAGCAAAAATCGCCGGATTAAGGAGATACTTCCTGGAAAGACGCTCGTATTTCTTCTTCTTCGGACCCTGTCCGCAGAAGATAAGCTGAATCTTGCTGTTGAAGCGGCTATGCCCGACGGCCTTGATGATGAGATCCTGCCTCTTCTCTCCGGAGAGCCTTCCGACCATCGTGATGACGTACTTGTCCCTTAGCTCCTCGGGCTTCTCGGCCGGAACCGGATGGAACTTGCTGTCGACGCCGTTGGAGATGGCGAAGATGTCGTTCTTGTAGTGATGGGCGGCCATCTGGTCCTTCATCATCTCGCTAGGCGTATGGATGTTTCTGGTAAACCGGTAGGTCCACTTCCGGAAAAGATAATAAATCAGAGAGTTGACAGCCTTGGAATGGCCGGTAAGGCTGGAGATATTGTAGGAGACATTCTCCGGCTGGAGATGCATAGCGCTGGTAACGGCAATGCCCATACCGGTTGCAATATGCCGGACGTGGTTCTCCATGGCGAAAGGAAGGAACAGATGGACAACATCCGTTCCCTTCAGGAAATCTTTTACCTTGGGGTAATCTTCCGGATGGAGCTTGGCCAAAGTCATGCCGTTAGCAAAAACCAGGTTATCGAAAGGGCCGACACTCTGCCAGTCCGTCTTCAGGATCTTGAAGGCCGACATATTGCAGTCCGCATTCTTCGGAACGAAGCAGATAAAGCGGACTTCGTTTCCAAGCTTGCGGAGGGAATCGGCGGAGCGGAGAGCCGTAACGGTTGTTCCGTTGTTCTTTAGTCCCAGCATATCCATTACATAGGTGATTACCATACTCATTTCCTTTAACAGAAGAGAAACGGCTACTTGCTGTTCTTTTCTTCTTTCTTTCCGTCTTCTTTTTCTTCCTCATCCTTTCCAAGCCATAACGGCTTGATAGAGAAAGAGCTTTGCCTCAATCCGATCCGCTCCGGGAAGTCGATCTCATATTCGTTGAGGAACATCCTAAGGGAATCGTTATCCTTGGCATACTTCTTATCCCCGAGAAGCGTCAGTCCGAGAGTCTTCAGGGCAAGACGGATCTGATTCCTTCTTCCAGTCAGGATCTTGATATCCAGGACCGTCCCCAGCTTGTTATGCTGATGGGCCTTGATCAAGGTGACGGCTTTCTTCCCTAGCTGAGGATCGGAAGTAACGTATACATTTCCGGATTTTGGATCGAAAGCCAGGTATTCTTCTACCCGGAAGGTCTTTCCGTAAGGCACGGTTTCCTTGACGATAGCCTCATAGTAGCGGTTGACCTCTCCCGACTCGAAGCAGTCCTGGAGCTCCTCCTTGAGTCCCGGGTTCTTCGCAAAAATAACGATACCGGAGGTATCGCGGTCGAGACGGTGGACAACAAACACCTTTTGGTGCTTGTTGTTCAGATAGTCCCTAACATAATGATAGAGGGTATGACGGTCATCTTTGTCCGTCGCAATCGTAAGAAGACCGGCATTCTTGGTGACAGCAACAAGGTCGCGGTCTTCGTACAGTACATTAAAAGAACGTTTCACAAATACTATTCTAAAGGAAAAGAAAAAAAAAGAATACGGTTTCGGAAACTTTCCGTCTCTAGAGCCTAGGAACAGGGGAGGGTTTTGGATATAATAGATTCCTAAGAGCGTAAAAGAGGAGGCTCTTAGAATATGGAAAAAATCGATGTAACGAAGTTCAAGAATCTCACCGTCCTGAACCATCCACTCCTGACCCATAAGATTTCGATCTTAAGAGACAAGAACACTGGTACGAACGAATTCCGCCAGGTCGTCAAGGAAATTGCCTTGATGGAAGGTTATGAAGCTCTCCGTGATTTACCGACTGAAAAGGTCCATATTCAGACTCCTATCGAAGAAGCTGATGTGACGATGGTTTCGGGAAAGAAGCTCTGCTTCGTTCCGATCCTCCGTGCCGGACTTGGCATGGTTGACGGACTTGTCGAGCTTGTCCCATCCGCCAAGGTCGGCCATATCGGCCTCTACCGCGACGAGAAGACCCACGAACCCCACGAATATTACTGCAAGCTGCCTTATGACATCGCCGACCGCGAGATCTACATCTGCGATCCGATGCTTGCCACCGGCGGTTCCGGCATCGATGCCGTCAAGATGCTGAAGACCCATGGCGCCAAGGAACAGAATATGCACTTCATCTGCATCATCGCTGCTCCGGAAGGCATCAAGGCTTTCTGCGAAGCCTGCCCGGATGTCCCGGTCATCGCCGGCAACGTCGATCGCTGCCTCAACGAGAACGCCTACATCTGCCCTGGACTCGGAGATGCCGGAGACAGAATCTTCGGAACCGTCAAGTAAACCTTAAGAAGCAACCGCCTCTCCTTCGGGAGAGGCTTTTTTTCAAGAAAAGAAAAACTAAAAGACTGCCCGGTTTCCCAGGCAGTCCTCTTTTCTACTTCTACTTTTCTTCCTTCTGCTTCTTCTCCTTGTACTTGTTCGGGTTCTTATGGAAATCGATATAGCGGTAGATAGTGAATCCGGCACCGGTTGCGGCAAGGATAGCGAAGAGGGCAGTAAGCCAGTTGAAGAGAACTCTCCACGGAGCCAGGTCACGATAGGAAGTGGAGCCCGGAGCAATATGGTTGAAGGCATTGGAATTAACGGTCGTATAGCACATATTCTTGATAGCTGTCCTGAAGGCATGCTTAGCCGTATTGGAAGTCGTATCGGCAAAGACTGCGGAGAAGGCCGGAATCTTTCCGCCCCAGTTGGCGTTGAGAAGGAAGTCGTTACCGGCACGGACCATAGCATCTTTGTTGACGGCAGGTCCGAAGTCCGTAATGACCATTCCTTCAAAGCCCCATTCATCACGGAGAACCGTGTTGGTAAGGGCATAGTTAGAAGAGCACATCGTCGTTCCGATCATCGTGAAGGAAGTCATGACAGCAGTGGCAGCCCGCATAACCTTCGTAGATTTCGTTCCCTTGCTGTCGGAAGTATACTTCAGAGTACCTCTAGCTTCCTTGACCGCAATCTCAAACGGCTTCAGATAGACTTCCCGGATAGCCTGTTCGTTGGCCCACATGGAGCCGAGCATTCTATGGGTTTCCTGCTCGTTCATTGCGAAATGCTTGATGTAGGCATAGCAGCCTTCGTCATAGGATCCCGAGAGGACGGAAGAAGAGATCTTACCGGTCAGCACTCCGTCCTCGGAGTAGTATTCGAAGTTTCTTCCGCCGAAAGGAGAGCGATGCATGTCCATACCAGGCGCATACCATCCGCTAAGACCATAGGTCAAAGCTTCCTGTCCGACAGCCTCGCCCATCTCCTTGGCGAGATCCTGGTTGAAGGAAGAAGCAATGATGACTTCGGAGCAATAGGCATTCATCAGGAATTCCGGATTCTGATCCATGAAAGTAGAGAAGCCGGCAGGTCCGTCGTAGTCTTTCGTCGAAATCTTTCCGACAGCAGTCAGTTCTCCGGTCTTATAAGCGCCATAGTAGAGAAGATCGACAAGCTGGCTCTGAACGGTGGAATCGGAATAATCGATCTGGTCAAGCAGGGTGTCCCACTCCGGATCGTAGTAGCTCTTTCCGCGGAGGTTGGAGAGGGTATAGCCGGAATCCTTCACCGCGACCTCGGAATCGTCATAGACCTTGGAGGTAGAAACATTTCCAAGTTCTGCATTGGTCTTGACATCAAACCCAGCCTCGCTTAAGGATTTGTAGTTGGAAAGATAAGGCTCTGCAAGTTCCTTTGAAGAAGAAGAAGGAGCGGTCGGGAAAGTGCCAGAAAAGTTCGCTCTGGAAAGATTGGTGATAGAAGACTGGCTCATATAGTCGGTGGATTCCTGGAATTCATTGGTGGCTGCCTTATAAGTGGCATTGGCATCCGCCTGTGTCTTCTTAGGAGTAGCTTCCAGAGTTCCATCCGCGTTCAGGATAGACTGTGCATCCTTTTCGGAGGGTCTCGGGTTGTTCGCAGAATAGACTTCGGTAGCAGAAACGCTCAGCGTCTTTGCATCATAGATATCGTGGGAATTCTTTCCGTCCGAGATAGTATAGGTTCCGTCTTCCAGGATATAGCATCCCTTGGTGCCGTCATTATTGTCGTGGCGGTAGGCATAGGAAGCCATCTCGTCTGCACCCCAGGAAAGGGTGACCTTCTCGCTCTCGCCGGCCTTCAGTTCCTTCGTCTTGCCGAAGTTGATCAGATTCTTGCTGGCCTTTTCGATTCCGTTCTGTTTGTCATATTCGGTAAAAGGGGCAGTGTAGTAAAGCTGGACGATATCTTTTCCGGCCGTCTTGCCGGTATTCGTGACAGTAACCTCGCAGGTAATCTCGTTCCCGTCCTTCTTGAGGGAATCGAACTTATGATCGAAAGTGGTGTAGCTGAGACCGTATCCGAACGGATAGACGACAGATTTTGCATAGTCGATATATCCGGTCTCGGCCGCCGTCTCGTAGTACTTGTATCCGATGTAGATCCCTTCTTCGTATTCGAAGTATCCAGGAGCGGTCTTGGAACCGGTATTGCTATATGTGAAATCGCCGAAGTTCTGTACCGCCGGATCCTTGTAGAAATCCTCCGGATAGATATCCGCAGTCTTTCCGCTCGGGTTCACCTTCCCGCAGAGGATGTCGGCCATCGACTGGAAACCGGTCGATCCCGGACCTCCGACCCAAAGGATGGCATCGACCTGGTCGGATAATTCCCCGTCCTCAAGCTCTCCTAGCTCCATCGCATTGGAGGAGTTGATGACGACCACTACCTTGGAGCAGTTCTTCTTGGCGAATTTGATGGTATTTCGTTCATAGTCGGATAAAGCAAGCTGATGCTTGGTTCCGTCCTTGAAGCCATCGCTCTTGATATCCTGTCCTTCTCCGCCTGCACGGGAAAGGATGATGATTCCGGTCGTATTGGAGCAGGAAGCTTCCGAACCCGTATAGATGGATGGATCGATTACGCTGATGGTATTCTTTCCGCCGAAGCTTGTAGCAATCGGAGTAGTTCCGTCTGCTGCTTCCAGTTCGATAAGGGTAGCACCTTCCGTCTTGCTCTCGATTGCCGAATTGATCGTGAAATCCGAAGCCAGGCCTTCCTTCGGGGTAACAATATAGTCTTCGCCAGCCTTGACGGTTCCGCTTCCGGATCCGCCGTAGACAGGAGACTTATAGCCTGCACCAAACGGAGAGACAGAAGACTTCTCCGCAAGAGGAAGGGCAGAATCCTTGTTCTTCAGAAGAACAAAGCCCTCATCGCAGATCTTCTCAGTCATCGAGGCACCGGCAAGACGGGAATCGGTGGTCTTCTTGTATTTGGCCGTGTTGTATTCGGTATCCCAGTTCTCGCTTCCTTCCGCCTTCTCGACATGGAGCTTTCCTAGGCCCATAGCGGAGTCGATGGTGACATGGAACATATCCCCGCAGATAGGGAGAGCAATAGCAAGGGCTAAAGACAGAGTCGAAAGCGGAACGAAAATAGCAGCAAACTTCTCGGGACGCATCTTCTTTTTCTTCGTCTTAACACTACCTTTCTCTGCTTCCTTCTTCGTTTCATCCATAGGTGTTTTCCTCCTTCAGGGCAAGGGAATCATGCCTTACTCCTGTAAGCGGTAACATCCTAGATGAAGGAATCAAAAAAAGGCGTCTTCCGCCTTAACTAGGCTGGAAAACGCCGTATTTGGCATCTCCTTATTGCGCCATCGGAATCATGATATTCAGCTTGAATAAACCGTTTTCCTGTTGGAAATTGGCCTTTCCTCCGTATTTTTCGACAATATAGCAGATAGATTTCGATCCATATCCATGCAGATCGTTCTTGTCCTTGTCCGTCTGCGGAAGGCCGTTAGCAAAGGTGACGGCAGAAGAGGAGGGATTATCGAAATGGATAAGAAGGAAACCGTTTTTCTCCCTGACGTTGATGGTGATGTTCCTCTTCTCTTCCGGTTCCTTAAGGACAGCCTCGATACCATTGTCTATAGCATTCGAGAACAAAGAGAAGATATCGGAATCGCTGAGGAAGGAGAGCTTCTCTCCGTCCGCCATGCAGGACAAAGTGATTCCTTTCTCGGCACAGTACAGGGAACGGACGGAGAGAACGGAATCCAGAGCCTGGGAGGAAGTCTTCAGGGAGGTGTTGAAGATATGGGCATCCTTCTCGAGTTCCGCAAGGGACTTCTGTATCTCTTCGGAGTCTGTCTTTTCCTTGATGGCACGGATCTGATGCCTAAGATCGTGGATCTTCATGCTGAGAAGTTCGTAGTTCTTCTGGTAACGGAGGTTTCCTTCGTTCTCTGTTTTCAAGATAGTCTCCAGTTTCCCGTTCTCGGAATGGAGGTAGGTGGTGTTGAAGACATTGAACTGCAGAAGCATGGAAAGACCGCAGCTGATGATGGCATAGATCCTCAGGGAGATGCTGTCATCCCCGGAGCCGAGAGTCGCATACATGCTAAGGACATAGACGATGCCAAGGATTATGCAAAGAATTGCCAGGAAAAGAACGTTGCTCATTATATCGGCATACCGGGATTTGATAAGACGGGCAAAAGCAAAATAGAAGAGACAGTAAGTGACAAGGTAGGGAACTAAGAAAACAGTCCAGCGGAGGACAAGGTTTTCCGGTTCCCCGGCCGAAAGATAGATCAGATTGATCAGGTTGTCCGTCAGATTCTGGATGGAATAGGCAGCAACCGTGAAGAAGAGAGCTTCCTTCCAGGAGATACGGAAGATGAAGAAGAGGAAGAGGAAGACAGTCAGAAGATCCAGCAGGAAGTAACAGTAGAACCAGGATTCTATCTTCATGTTTTCGGAGTAGTTCGTTATCAGCAGATTCAGAACAAAGAAAAGAAGAAGGGCGATAGGAAGACGGTAGGCAAAACCTTTTCTTTTTTCTTTCTTCAGAACGAAGAGAGATGCTGCGAGAAGAAGCGGCAGGACGAAACGGATGAAGCAGTATCCAACCAAAGACCAATTCATAGGTATTCCCCCGCAAACCGAACAAAGGCATCCTTGAATTCGGCTTTCTTTCCCCGGCTCATAGCCAGCATCTCCTTCCCTACCATGATGGAATCCTTCCCGATGCTGACAACGTGCCTTAGGTTAACAAGATAGCAGTTGTTGCATTTAGAGAAGCCTTTTGGGGATAGTTTCTTCTCTTCTTCGGCTAGAGAGGATCTCCTGGACCTATAGACTTTCTCGGAGACATGGTAGAAAAGATAATGATCCCGGACTTCGATATACTGAAGGGAAGGAATCGGAATACGGACGACTTCCTCGTCCGTATTGACAAGCAGGAAGGAATCCAGAATAAGGGAAAGCTTCTTGATTGCTTTGTCGAGAAGCTCCTCTATCACGAAGTAGGTGACCGGTTTGAGGGCATATCCGATAGCATCCGCTTCATATCCTTTTACCGCATACTGAGCAGATTTCGAGACAAAGATGATCTGGACCCGCTTATCCGAGTCCCGGATTTTCTTAGCCGCTTCCATTCCATCCATAAGGGGCATTTCGATGTCCGTAAAGACGATATCGAACCCGGTTTCATAGTGGCCATAGAACTTCAGCCCGTCCGGGAAAGACGATACAGAAAAGGAGGCCTGATGCTCCTTCTCGTACTTTCCGAGAAGGGCAAGAAGCGCATTCCTGTCTTCTATGCTGTCTTCGACAATTGCTATCTTGTACATACTTTTTCCACTCTCAATATAGAGCGGACAGGAAGGAAAAACAAGAAGAAGGGGTTTCGAGAGGGAAGAAGGAAACGGCTAGAATCTATTATCGACTTTTCTTGCTTGGCGGAAATTGCTTCCTTGTTTTTCCAAGAAGGAATATGAAAAAGCCGCCTTTCGGCGGCTTTTCTATCTGTCTTCTCGGAAGTAGTTGAGACCCAGGCTTTCCGGCGGCTGGTTCTCTTTCTTCTTCTTGAGGGAGCTAACGATAAGAACGATGATGGTGACCAGATACGGAAGCATCTGGAAGATTTCCGTCATTCCGACGAATCCCATGTTCGGAATCAGTCCCGGAAGGAAGTTGTAGGCCCAGAAGAGGAATCCGAAGAGAGGTGCGGCCCAGATGAGGTGGCGCGGACGCCACAGAGCGAAGATGACAAGTGCGATGGCAAGCCAGCCCAAGGCTTCGATGTTGTTGTTCGTCGACCAGGTTCCACCGGAATACTGGAAGACGTACACAAGCCCGGCAAGTCCGCAGAGAGAGCAACCAACCGTCGTCGTCAGGTACTTATACTTGAGGACGTTGATGCCGACGGCATCGGCACCAGCCGGCGATTCTCCGACAGCCCTCAGATTCAGTCCGGCTCTCGTCTTGTTCAGGAAGAGAGCGGTCAGAATGAGGATTGCCAGAGTGACATAAGTCATGAATCCGTAACCGAAGAAGAGAGGGCCGACGACCGGAATCGACTTCAGGCCCGGAATTCCGGCATTGAAGTTCGCCCCGGCCATGGCAAGCTTGGGCTTGCCGTCGAAGATCGTGGAGAAGAACATACCGAATCCGGTTCCGAAGGCAGAGATAGCTAGACCCATGACGTTCTGGTTTGCTTTGAAGGTAGCGCAGAAGAGGGAATAAAGAAGTCCCAGCACTGCACCGACTGCAAGAGCAACTCCAATTCCGATAACAGCATCCAGGAAGCCGTTCGGATTCGGGGTGCTCTCATAGGCGCTGACAGCACCGAAGCTCAGGACTCCGGCAAGGTACATGATGCCTGGAACACCGAGGTTCAGATGTCCGACCTTCTCATTGAGGCTCTCTCCGCAGGCAGCAATAGCCAGAATCGTTCCGTAGACAATAGCGGTTGTTATCCAACCGATCAAGGAAGCTGCCATACTACTTTTCCTCCTTATTGTCGGATAGGACAAGGTTCGAAGTCAGGGATTTCTCAAGCCGGTCCTTGTTTTTCCGGAAGACGATTCCGTACTGGGAGAAGAAATGGCCTAGGAGAATGGCGAGGATCAGAAGGAAAACGACGAATTCGCAGGAGTAGGAGTTGAGGGAAGTAGCAAAGCCGGAATCGGCGAGGTTCCTGGCTCCCTTGTCGAGGAAGATGATGAGGGCGGAATAGCCAAGAGACTTGAACGGATTGAGGCCGGCAAGCCAGGCAACGATGATGGCGGTGAAGCCATATCCTTGATCCGTGCTGCTGGAGATAGTATGGTCGAAGTTGGAGACAAGGAAGAAACCGATGATACCGCAGATAAGTCCGCTTAAGGCAACCGTCCTGCGGATGACATGGCGGACGTTGATGCCGGTATAGCGGGCCGTAGCAACGCTGGAACCGACGACGGAGATCTCATATCCGTGCTTCGTATACTTCACGTAGAAGAAGATGAAACCCATCAGAAGAAGAACAAGAATAAGCGGAATCATCACGTATTCCTCTCCCCGGACGTTGGGAAGGTCCCACTTCGGGAACCATCCTGCCTCACTGGTCATATTGATCGTGGTCATCGCCGAGGCTTTTCCTCTCCAGATATTCGTGCTGAGGTTGACGAGGAGGATAGCGATGTAGTTCATCATCAGAGTGAAGAGGGTCTCATTCGTATTCCATCTCGCCTTGAAGAGAGCAGGGATATATGCCCAGATTGCTCCGCCTAATCCGCCAGCGACGAGGCTGACCAGGATAATGACGGCACTGGGTGCCTTCCCGCCCATATAAATCATGCAGCAGGCCGTCAGAAGCCCGCCGATCAGGACCTGGCCCTGAGCACCGATGTTCCAGTACCTCATCCTATAGGCAGGAATCAAGGCCAAAGAGATAGCAAAGAGAATCGTGAGGAATTTCAGGAAACTAAAGAATTTGGACTGGACCAACCCGTTAGAGTTGAAGCAGATTGTTCCTTCTACGATGTACATGACGGCCTCGAACGGGTTCTTCTTTCCGACAATCCAGAGATAGAGAAGGGAGATGACGACAGCACCGAGGATCGTAATTGCCTTGTAGAGGAAGATTTGCCCTTTGGTCAGGTTTGAACGCCTTACGATACGGGCGAAAGGAGCCTTCTTGGCAGGTTGTTCCTTGGCTGCAGGAGCCAAATTTTCCGTAACCGGAATATTCTTTGCGTTTGTTTCCATCTACTTTCCCTCCTTTTGAGAAGCCTGTTCCGTAGCAAGCTTTTCTCCGGCCATCAGTCTTCCAATCGTCCTCTTGTCGGCCGTCCTGGAATCGACGATTCCGGTGATGACTCCATCGCAGAGAACAAGAATCCGATCCGTGAGGGCGAGAAGGACATCGAGGTCCTCTCCGACATAGACGACACCGACACCGGACTTCTTCTCTTCATTGAGAAGATTGTAGATGGCATAGGAAGTATTGATATCCAGGCCTCTTGTGGCATAGGCGGTAAGGAAGAGACGGGGATGGGAAGAAAGTTCTCTTCCGACCAGGACCTTCTGGACGTTTCCGCCGGAAAGATTCCTGACCGGAGTGTCCAGGGACGGAGTCAGGACATTCAGTTCCTTTTTCACGGTTACGGCAGTATCATGCGGTCTCTTCGTCTCGAGGAGGAAGGTGTTTCCTTCTTCGTAGGAGCGGAGCATCATGTTTCCGGTCATACCGAAATCGCCGACCAGTCCCATTCCGAGACGGTCTTCCGGAACATAGGCAAGCCGGACACCCAATCTCTTGATCTGCTTCGGAGTCTTCTGGACGAGGTCCTGGATCTTCCCTTCGCTGTCGGTATAAAGAATCTTGCTTCCCTTATCGCAGTTCTGAAGTCCGGTGATGGAATCCAGAAGTACCTTCTGTCCGGATCCGGAAACACCGGCAATGCCGAGTATTTCTCCGCCTTTGACCTGAAAAGAGACATCCTTCAAACATCTCACTCCATCTTCGGCGGTGCAGGAAAGGTGCTGTACATCCAGAATAGCCGGCTTGTTGAGAGGAAGAGTCCGTTCGATTTCCAGAGCCGTATGGGTTCCGACCATGGCATCGGTAAGGATTTCTTCCGTCGCCTTCTTGGTCTCGATCATATCCACCATCTTGCCTGCCCTTAGAATGGCGACCCTGTCGCTGATGGCAAGGACTTCGTTGAGCTTATGGGTGATGATGATAACGGACTTCCCGTCCTCCTTCATCTTGCGGAGAACAACAAAAAGCCGGTCCGTCTCCTGAGGAGTAAGGACTGCCGTCGGCTCATCGAGGATCAGGGTATCGACACCGCGGTAAAGCATCTTTACGATTTCGACGGTCTGCTTCTCGCTGACCGACATCTGATAGACCTTCTTCTTGGGATCGATTTCAAATCCGTACTTCTCGGAAATCTCCTTGACCTTCTGGTCAACGGCATCCTTGTGGATCAGAACTTTTCCGGGGAGTCCGAGGATGATATTCTCGGAAGCCGTGAATACATCAACGAGTTTGAAATGCTGATGGACCATGCCGATTCCTAGGCGATACGCATCTTCCGGGGAGTTGATGGAGACCTTCTCCCCATTGACACGGATTTCGCCCTCGTCCGGAAAATAAAGACCGGAAAGCATGTTCATCAAAGTCGTCTTGCCAGAACCATTCTCTCCTAAAAGGGAAAGAATTTCTCCTTTATAAATTGTAAGGTTAACGTCACTATTGGCTACTACATTAGTACCGAATCTCTTCGTAATCCCGATCATTTCGATCGCCTTTTCCATAAAGACCTCCATTAGACAACAACAACCGGAGAGGGGAATTCCCCTCTCCGGCGTTGTAAATAAGACCTAGAAGAACAAAGGAAGACTACTTGGCAGCAGCAATCTCGGTGATGCCATCGATACGGATGGAGAAGTACGGAGCAGAACGATCGACAGACTCCTGGATGTAGTTGACAGTTCCGGCAGTCTTGACCTCTTCCTTGGTTTCGCCCTGGAAGATGACCTTGCCACCCTGCGACCAATCCTTGTAGGAGAAGTCAACCTTGTAGGAAGAGACATGTTTGCTGGCATCAACAGTGACGCCGTAGTTGCCATCGGGATTGGAAACAGTGAACTTGGAAGTATCGAAGACGCGGACATCTCCGTCCGTGATCTTCTTGGCCATAGCCTTGGCCTTTGTGGCAGCATCGGTAGGAGCATTCGCCGAAGCCGACGACGCCGACAGCCTCATCGGCATATCCCTTAGCCCAATCCTTATCGAGATCCTTGCCGGCAAGAGCCTGCTTGATGACGTAGTCATAGTACTTCTCCCAGTTGTTGGTGGAGGAAGCAATAGCGGCATCCGGAGCAGCAGTCGTCATATCGACATTGTAGCCGACGCTGCCAGCCGCATGGGCACCCTTGGAAGCATCTTCGGAATTCTTGAGGTATTCGTTGACGGCTTCCGGAGCACCGGTGGAATCGGCGTGCTGGCCGACGATGATGGCACCGCCGTTGAGAAGAGCCTTGGCAGCTTCCTTCTCGGCATCGTGGTCATACCAGGAATTGGTATACTTGACAGACATATGGATGTTGTCGATACCGGCTCCGGCCTTGAGGCCGAGGTAGAAGGCAGTATAGCCGGAAACGACTTCGGCATAGTTATAGGCACCGACATATCCGATTTCATAATCGTTCGGATAAGCAGTGTTGGTTCCCTTGCTGGCCTTGTTGGCGGTAATCATATCGGCAAGCTTAAGTCCGCCGATATAGCCGGAGACGTAACGGGCTTCATAGATGTTGTCAAAGGCATTGTAGAAATTATCGAGTCCGGAAATGGCAGCATAGTCGCCAGTCATGGAAATGACCTTGACGTCCTTGTTGTCCTTGGCGAACTGGTAGGCACCATCCTGGTGTCCATAGGAATTGGTGATAACGACCTTGGCTCCGGCATCGACGATTTCCTGAAGATTCGTCTTAACCGTAGAAGCCTCTTCGCCGATCTTGGTCTTGAGGATCAGGTTCTTTTCAGCAGAAAGACCATTCGCCTTGAGAGCGTTCTGAAGTCCTTCGATGTGAGCCTTGGAATAGGTCTCGGAAGTGTCGCCGACAGAAACCATACCAATCTTGAAATTGTCCTTGGAATCAGTCGATCCCTTGCAACCAGCAAGACTAAGAGCAGAAACAGCAACCAGCGTCATCATCAGTACCTTTTTCATTGGGTATCTCCTTTTGTGGGATAGAGTTGGTGATAACCAACCGCAATCTTCGCAAATAGGGAAATACGTTTCTTTATAAAAACCTGAAAAAGGTAAAAAGATAAAAAGGAAGAAGTTTTCAGATCCCCATAGAGCCCTGTTTACGGTAGGGCGTAGAAACGATTCCACCACATCTGGAAGATATATGGGTCACCTCTACTCTTCTCAACGGAATGATTATACAAAAAAACCATTTCTCAACTCCAGTATCCCGACGTTGTTTTTCCTTGAAAGCGGTTATCAAAGACTTTTTGAAAAGATGAAAAAAGACCATTTTTCATTCACAAAAAATAGAAAAAAAGCCTTTTCTATCGCGAAAAGCGGCATAAGAAAAAGCCACCTTCTCAGGTGGCTCTTAATGCAAAGGCTACTTAGCAGCCTTCTTGCTTTCGGCGGCAACAGCCTTCTTGGCAGTGTCGGCAAGAGCAGTGAACTGCTTCGGATCAGTACCAGCGATCTCGGACAGCATCTTGCGGTTGAGCTCGATGTTGGCAAGCTTCAGTCCATACATGAACTGGTTGTAGCTGGTTCCGTTCATCTTTGCAGCGGCCGAGATACGGCGGATCCAGAGCTTACGATAGTCCTGTTTTCTTTCCTTACGTCCATTGAAGCCATACCACTCAGCCCGCATTACGGACTCTTTGGCAGTCTTGTATAGACGATGACGTGCGCCGAAGTATCCTTCGGCCTTCTTCATGATACGCTTACGATTAGCGTGTCTGACGGTTCCACCCTTGACTCTCATGATTCAATCTCCTTAGGTTACTTCGAGATCATCTGTTTGATGATCTTGGTCTGCGTCGGCTTAAGATAACGAGCATGTCTGTTGTGGACAATGTTCTTGTGCTGCTTGTTATGGCTTAAGTGGCTGGTATTCTGGTTCCACTTCTTAAGCTTTCCGCTTGCAGTGAGACGGAATCTCTTGACGACACCTCTCTTACTTCTCATTTTCGGCATGGGTAATGATCCTCCTGTTACTTCTTTTTCGGACATACCATAACGAAATAGTCTCTTCCCAGCATATCCGGAGTAGCTTCCGCGGCACCATGTTCCGTAATCATGCCGAGGAAGGTGTTCATCGTATCTTTGACGATATCCATTCTCGACATCATTCTTCCCTTGACGAAGACGGCAACGCGAACCTTCATCCCGTCATCCAGGAATTCGTTCGCAGCTTTCGCCTTGGTCGCAAGGTCATGCTTATCAGTGGTAGCAGTGAAACGGATCTCCTTGACCCCGGTCTTCTTCTGATTCTTCTTGGCATCCTTGGCTTTCTTTTCCTGCTCGAACTTATATTTGCCAAAGTCCAAGATCTTGCAGACCGGCGGATTGGCCGACGGAGAGACGCAGAAGAGATCCAGTCCTAATTCGACGGACTTATCCTGGGCATCCCTAAGCGGCACGACTCCGAAGCTCTCCCCTTCCGGTCCGATCAGCAGGACTTCCCGGAAATGGATACGCTCGTTGACGAGATCCTTATCATAGTTGCTCCGCGGTCTCATTCCACCGTGGAAGTTCGGCTGATAATTGTTACCCTTGTATATAGTGTGTTTCCTCCAGACTTTTCGAAAAACGGGCAATCCGGAAGAGGATTGCCCGTTATGATTTCTTTCCAGTTCACGCAATAAGTCTTACTAGCAAGGCTTACGAGTGAATCATGGTCAGGCATCGAACCTATCGGAACAGAATCCGATCAGGTGAAGAACGGGTGTCCTTCTTTCCTACCGCGATTTTCGCAACGTTAATTATACCGGCTTCTTTGTATTTTGTCAACAAAAGAATAAGAAGACTGTTCCTAAGCTCCTTTTCTTCCCGACTTGGTCGGCTTTTCTTAGATGCTCCGAATGAAGATTATAACCTGCAAGGCGATGGTTTCCGCTTCCTTTCCGCTAGAGACAGCAAAAAAGAGGATGCCACAGCAGCATCCTCCCTATTTCTATTTCTTACTTTACTATCTTGGGGCCTTGTATCCGCATTTCGGGCAGACGCCATTAGCATCCAGAGCGATTCCGCAGAGCGGGCATCTTGCAATCGTCTTCTTAACTTCGTATTCCTGGCTTGCACAATTCACCCCGCTGCTGAAGGTGATCTTGGCGATATTGAGTTTGTCCTTGAGGAGATCATAGACGATCTTGATCATTCCTTCGACAGTCATGGTTTCCTTGTTGACCACTATCCGGCAATCCGGATAGGCAGTGGCGAGTTTCGTCTTGAAGGCAGGTCCTTTCATCTTGTTCGTAGGCGATCCGTTTCGGATGCCCTGCTTGTCATAGACAGCAAGGATGGCAGGAAGCAACGGATCATCTTCCCGAAGAATCAGGGCATGATCGAAGTTCTTCAGAAGATTCCAGCAAGTCTTCTGGATTTCGTTGCAGGGGAAAACCATATTGACTCCCGGATTAATCGTATCTTCGACTTCGATGGTAAGGATGCCGGTATGGCCATGCAGATACTGCGCCTCTCCTTTGAAGCCATAGAAACGATGAGCATACTGGAGTTCTAATCTTGCGATGCTTCTCATATAGTGTTTCTCCGTTTCTGCGATTATTATGACGGGCAAAGCCAGAAATCGCCTTCTGTGGATTCCTTACCGCGCTTCATGCCAGCACTTCCTGCCATAGGATTCCTGCAATCTTTAGGACCTTCCTTCTGTACCGGGCTCTTCGCTCTTAACCTATAAACAAAAGAGCTTTGTTTTGCTTTCCTTTGCTTTTTTCTTTACCATTATTTTAGCCTAACCCCGTTTCAATAGCAATTCCTCTTCCTTGGCTTGCTTTTCTCGAAGCCTCATTGCAGAATGTTTTCCCCAATGGCAGGATCCATTCGATCTGTTTCCCGGAAATCAAAAAAAGCCCGAAAGAATCGGGCTTTTCATGAATAAGGCAAAGAAGATCTAGCTTTCGCTTCTTCTAAGCTTTTCCAGGGTCTCGTCAAGCTCCTTGACCGTAGAGACAAGATAATCCGGCTTAGCTTCTACAAGGCTCTCTTTAGAACCGTATCCCCAGGTGACAGCAATGGAAAGGATATTGTTCTTCCTGGCTCCCTGTACATCAAAGGACGTATCCCCGATCATGACCGGAAGGACGGACGGGGCAAGCGAATCCAGGCAGTCCTTGACGATCAGTTCCTTCTTGTCATGGCTTTTGTCAAAGGAAGCACCGTAGATCCTGTTGAAATAGGAATAGACATGGTTGTTCTGTAGGATCGAAGTGGCAAGAGGAGTCGGCTTAGAAGTCGCCACATAGAGTTCTTCCTTCTCCAGGGAAAGCTTCTTCAGGAGTTCGGCAATCCCAGGATATGGCGTATTCATCAGAAGCCCTTCTGTGAAATACCATTTCCGGTACCTGGTGATGGCTTCTTCGACTTTCTCCTCCGGAACGCCGAAACAAATAAAAGAATCCCGTAACGGGGGTCCGACAATGATCCGGAGCTTGGAATCTTCCGGAATCGGATAGTCCATCTCGGCCATCGCCTTCTTGAAGCAGTAGTAGATGCCAGGCCCGGAATCGGTGAGAGTCCCGTCCTGATCGAATAATGCCGCTATTGTTTTCATGCTTCCTATTATGAAGGAATAAGAACCTGTTTGCTATATAAAAGCGCCTCCTCTCGATAGGAGAGTAGGCTAACAGCAAACAGACTACTTCTTCACGACCTCGCTTCCGGAACCGATTTCGGTATTCGGAAAGGCCATCCTGTAGGCTTCTTCAAGCCTTCCCTTGCAATGGTCAGTCATCCTTTCTATACCGTATCCGGATAGGATCTTGCGGAAAAGGTCGGCCTTTGTTGCCCGGAAGGAGAGCTTGGCAATGGAAGAGAATGCCAGGGACAGCTCGGCCAGAGAGATCTCATCGATGTCCCTGTCCTTGGAAAGCCGTACATGGATCCGGTCGTAAAGGGACGGAACATAGAATACTTCCTCGAAGGGGAGGATCTCCTTCCTCGTCAGCTGCAGCTTGATGTTCATCAAGGCATCTTCTCTCCGGTAATCCGGACCGTAGATCGTCTTCAGCCTTCTCAGGAGATAGTCCCGGTGGACCGGGTATTCACTGTCGATGACCGCCTGGACGATATCGGAGTCGGTGGTTCCGAGGGCCTTGTAGGTAGTGATGCTAGGATAGTCTTCAAAACCGTAGGAGTTTCCTTTGTCTTCCCTGTCCAAGGTAGAGGAGAAGTCCTCCTCTTCGTCGTCCCTAGCCTCATAGACAGGCTTGGAGTTGGTCGCTCTTCTTCTTTCGTTGTAAGTAGAGATGCTGTCTTCGACAGCCTGGAAAAGCTTCTTCTTCTCCAGGAACTTGTCATTGGTCCAGGAGATCGTCCAGATATGGTACAGGTTCCATCCGATCGAAGTCAGGAACTCGTTCCGGATCCTATCCCTGTCCCTGGCCGTCCTTGTACGGGCATAGTCCTGTCCGTCGAAGAGGATTCCAAGAGCATAGCCATCCGGATAGTCCGGAGAGGATACGGCAAGACCGATCTTGAAGGAGGAGACACCGAGATGGGTAACGACCTTGTATCCCATAGACTCCAGCGTATCCTTCACTTCCGTCTCGATCCCGGTAAGCCGGTCCTGGTTCAGGAGCCCGGTCGGATCTTCTTCCATAGGAAGCTCCTTGGTCTTGCTGTAGGAGATATAGTCCTTCAGCATCTTCAGTCCCTTGGAGGATGTTTCCTCTATCCTGAAGTCTCCGGGAAGCAAAGAACCGACAAGCTTCAGGTTGTACTTGGCACGGGTGATAGCGACATTGAGTCTCCGATAGCCGCCCTCTCCGTTAAGAGGACCGAAGTTCATGGAAAGATGGCCTTCGCTGTCCCTGGCATAGCCGATGCTGAGAAGGATCGTATCCCTCTCATCTCCCTGGACGTTCTCCAGGTTCTTGACGAAGAAGGAAGAGGAACGGGAATCCTCGTTCGTCGCTTCCTCATAGAGGGAACGGCTGTCTGCAGGGAGAAGACGGATCTTGTAGGCGATGGCATAGCGGATGCATTCCTGCTGCGGGACACCGAAGGCGATAACGCCAAGGGTCCGGGTGAAATGCCCGGAAACGGCCTTCCCGTTCTCCATAGCAGCCGGAACGTAATACTTGCGGATATGATCGATGACCAGAGAGGCTATAAGAAGTGCTTCCGGAAGGTTTCCCTTCTCCTTGCTCTTCCTGGTCCTTCCCTTGCCATCGACGACAGGATAGGTGTCGTATACGCCGTCCTTGCAGTACAGATAAGGATCCAGTCCGAAGTCTTCGTCCTTGGTCTTGTTGCCGGGGAAGGTGATAAGCCTGTTCTTGTAGATATAGGAGTTGGAGAAGGAGATCAGGGACTCATCCCTGGAACGGTAATGCCAGCGGAGCATCTTCTGGGGAAGCCCCTGGGCAAGTGCCAGGATGGAATCGAATCCATCGATTGCATCGTTCTCCTTATAGTCGTCGTCTCCGGAAAGAAGGATCTGATAGAACGAAGTCGGAGGAAGCTGCTCCATATCGCCGGCGATGATGACCTGCTTTCCCCTGTAGATAGCGCCTAGTGCGCTCTCCGGAAGGACCTGGGAGGCTTCATCGAAGATGACGGTGTCGAACTGGAAGACGTCGCTCTCCAGGAACATGCTGACGGTAAGAGGAGACATCATAAGGCAGGGCTTCAGGGTAAGGAGAAGATGCGGTACGGAAAGGAAAAGCTTCCTAGTCGAAAGAAGCTTCCGCTTCTTGACGCTCTCCTTCTTCAGAACAGAGGCTTCCTCCTGCCCTACGGCATCCTTGTAGCTAGGCAGGGAGTTCAGGAGCTTGATGAAAATCCTTCTTCTGGCAATCTCCAGCTGCTTCCTATCCAGTGCCAGGAACCTCCTTACGGAGGCTTCTTCTCCCTCCCTGGTGAATTCCCTTAGGACCGGAACCGGTTTTGCCATCCTCTTCATCCAGGAATAGTAGTAGGCCTTGAGGAAGACATCGCCGATAGAAGTCAGCGGAGTCCTCTCCCCTTCTGCTTCGATGATGAAAGGAAGGATTCCTTCCTCCTTCATCTTCTGCCGGCAGGTAATCAGGGAGAAGAGATGATCGAGGTCTTCGAAATGATCGTGATAAGTCTCCATCTGCTTGCTGATGACTTCTAACGGCGTAGAAGAGAAGTCGATCTTGTTGAACAGGGAGAAGTCTGCGGCCGTCGTCTTCATCTCGTCGATAGCCATCTTGTGGCTTTCCAGAAGATGCACCATTGCTTCCAAGGAGAGAAGATCGAACTCCTTATCGGAAAGCTTGGCCGTGAAGTCTCTCCACAGATAGCTGTCCGGAACCTTTGCCTGGTAGTCTTTCGCCCACTTGGCTTTCTCTACATAATCCTTGAAGTCGATCCCGTATCCGGAAAGATCGAGGCCGTATCCTTCCTTCAGGGCACGGAGGAATTCCTCGTTCCGGAAGTCGATCTCGCTTAGGTCCTTGACGTCCTGAAGGATTGCCGTATCGAGATCGTATTCCCGGAAAAGGAAAGGCAGGGAAGAAAGATCGGTCAAAGAATCAACAGCAAATCCATACGTATCGGATAGAAGCTTGCTGTTCTTATCGAAGTAGTCCTTGGCTTCATGGACATGGTCCAGTGCTTCAAAGACAGCAAGGCTGTCTTTGTAGCTTGGCTTGATGGAACCAGAACGGAGGTAGGAAAGAAGACGTTTCTTGTCCCGATGGTAGTTCCCGTTGAAGCAACGGCCAAGAGGATTCCGGTAGGCGTTCCGGTAAGCCCACATCATCTCCTTGTAGTCGAGATCCAGGATCTTCTTGTCGTATCCGGCAAGAGGCCCCTTAAGGGCTTCCTGGTATTTTCTCTGGTTCTGGATAACCTGAGGGAGAAGTTCTTCTGCCTGCTTCCTGAGTGTGGCGTTTTTATAGAACAAAGAAAGAGTGTTATTTGCTGCAAGTCTTCCTTCCACAATATCTCCATACCCCTTTACGGATACGGAAGAGGCAAGATCGACTTCCTTAAGGGGAGGATAGTCTTTCAGGTCTTTGCTTGCTGCAGATACATCCGCAATGATCTTTTCTTTTCTCTGTCCGTAGAAAAGCTCCCGGGCATCACTTCCGCTTAGGATCTTCGGGAAGTCCCCGATCTTCTGGAGGAACAGCCAGCCCTTCGGGACATCCGGATAGGTCAAGGCAAAGGAGAGGAAAGGCAGTACCTTTTCCATGTCCTCTTCTGAGTAGAGCATCGGGATTCCGAAGAAGGAAAGGCTCTTCAGATCATGCAAGGCGTCTTCGACTTCGCTTCCGGATGTCGTAACGAACTTCTTGAAGACGGCAACCAGATCCTTGTTCCGGAAATCCGTCCGGTTCTCATACCAGTAGTTCTGGCTGATCTCGGAAAGGTCCGCTTGGAAGAAAGAACTGTAGGTAACGACCTCTTCCTTCTTCCGCCGGATATCTTCTTCCTTGTCGTATTCGAGGTCGGTGATGTTTGCCTGGATCGTATCTACCTTCTCCATCCCGGAAAGAATATTGGCGACATCAAACAAAGATTTTCCTAGCGGCTTCTGCTTCCTATGGAGCTCTTCTGCATAGGTATCGATCTCGTCCCTTTTCAGCTTCAGGTTCTTCAGGTCTTCTTCGTCTTCTTCCGGCAAAGAGTAGGAAGAAGAAGCAAGATCCAAAGTCTTCATCAGAGAGTCGACGACTTCCGTCCTTGTCGTCTTGTCGGAGTGGAGGTTCAGGATAAAGGGACCTAATCCGGACTCTTTGAGTCTTGTGCTGACTACATCTAGGGCTGCCTGCTTCTGGGCAACGAAAAGAACCTTCTTGCCGTCGGCAATGCTTTCCGCGATGATGTTCGTGATGGTCTGGGACTTTCCGGTTCCCGGAGGCCCCTGAAGGACAAAGGATTTTCCGGCCCTGGCATAGGCAAGAGCATCCATCTGGCTGGAATCCGCATCGACGATCTCATAAAGGTTCTTGGGATCTGCCGTCTTGTCGAAGTCGATATCCTGCAAGGAACTATCGTCCAAAGTGCAGTTTGCCGTGTTTACAAGGAGATCCGATAGGACCGGATTCTCCATCATCTTCTTCTTGTGAAGAATGGAGTCTTCGTACATCGCCATGTTCTGGAAAGGCAGCACGGAGATTTCCATGACCTTCTCCAAAGCAAACCCGTTCGAAGAAATCAGTTTTTCTACCTTTTCCAGGTATTCCGCAAGCCCGTCTTTTGCATCATCAAAAAGAGGCAGGTCGATTCCGAAGCTCTTCCGGAATTTGAAGGCAAGGGTCGGGTTGAGGAGGATATCGTTCTCGTCTTTGGCAATATGGTAAGAAGACCCGCTTCCGTTCCTCTTGATTTCAATCGGAACAAGAAGCAAGGGAGCAGCAAGCGGAACAAGGATCTTCTTCCCGTCTGCATCCGTTCTGTAGACCGGGTTGTCCGGATCGTTGAACCTGACGAAACCGAAGGAAGCAAAAAGGATATGCAGTCCGGTTTCGGACTCATAGTTCCGATTCTTTCCCCGCAGGTTCTGCAGGACACGGTTCGTATCGGAAATCTTCTTCTCGGTCCTGAACTCCCCGCTTGGAATAGAAGGGAAGGTCTTAGGTTCTTCGTGGATTGCCAAAGAGAAGAAGGACTCTTCCCCTTTTGCCATGACAGCAAAAGTCTCTTCGTCTTCTCCGCCTGCCGGGTAGGCATAATCCAGCCCTTTCTCGACAAGCCTGTTATAAAACGCAATAAGTCCAGGATTGGTTATCCGGAGAGTAGAGCTGCC
>Ga0172377_10001654_pt1 | contig 22655 bp, 19 predicted proteins | sample Pumphouse3metaG_FD_119749 | JGI IMG/M metagenome (GOLD analysis project Ga0172377, IMG submission 119749) | Leachate microbial communities from a municipal landfill in Southern Ontario, Canada - Pumphouse #3 metaG | ecosystem: Engineered > Solid waste > Landfill > Unclassified | place: Canada... | reverse complement strand
TCGCCCTCAGAATGACGGACAAAAGAATGTAATATTATTAATGCGTTGTATATAGATTTCTTTGGTTAAACATACAGGCATCCGGAAACAGTGGAGCTAACCAACCGTACGGCCGGATGCCTTAACGCCAAACAAAGAAAAAGTCAGGGGGGAGGCATATTGTATAAGCAGACAAAATATCTTGTGACCGGAGATAGGGCACTGGTAATGGAGTTTGGGAACTCTATCTCGGAGGAAATAAACAGCAGGATAAGGTCTGTAGGAATAGCCATAGAAAAAAGTGGGATTAACGGGATAACCGAAATAGTACCAACCTACAGGTCTCTTATGGTACATTACGACCCTATGGTTATTGAGTACGACGTCCTTTTGGAAAAGTTGGCGACTCTAGAAGAGCAGCTTGAAAGTGTAGAACTTCCGTCACCCTGTACCTATGAAATCCCAACGCTTTACGGTGGCGAATTCGGGCCGGACATGGAAAACGTGGCGAAACACAATGAGCTGACGAAGGAACAAGTTATTGAGATTCACACCTCAAGGGACTACCTCATTTATATGCTGGGATTTACGCCGGGGTTTCCCTATCTGGGAGGAATGGACGAAAGAATCGCCACACCTAGGCTTAAAATCCCAAGGACAAGAATTGACGCAGGCTCGGTTGGGATTGCCTCGGCCCAAACCGGTGTATATCCAATAGATAGTCCCGGAGGCTGGCAGCTTATTGGCAGGACCCCCATAAAGCTGTATGACCCCTACAGGGAAAACCCCATTCTGCTTAAGGCGGGAAATTATATCCGGTTCATAAGGATTGACCGGGAAGAATACGACAGAATAAAGGAAGAAGTGGCCAAAGGAACGTACCGGTATATAATCCGCAACGGGGGGGGGCGGACAACAGAATGGGAAATGTTAAGATTATAAACCCGGGCCTTATAACTCTGGTTGAGGACAGCGGAAGGTACGGGTACCAGCAATACGGAGTTCCCGTCTCCGGCGTGATGGACAGCTATTCCTACAGATTGGGCAATATACTGGTCGGCAATAAAGAAGGGGCGGCGGTTCTGGAGGCAGCCATGATGGGCCCAACCATTGAGTTTTCCGACCAAATGGTCATTGCCATAACCGGCGGTAATCTGTCCCCCACTCTAAACGGCTCCGCTATACCCATGTGGCAGAGCATCCTTGTAAATAAAGGAGACCGTCTTATCTTTACTGGTTTAAGAGCGGGGTGCAGAAGCTATATCGCATTCTCCGGTGGGATAGACGTACCCGAAGTTATGGGCAGTAAATCCACTTATACAAGGGGAAGGATAGGAGGATACAACGGAAGGGCACTAAAGAGCGGGGACCTACTCGGAGTTAGGCACCCCGGAGAGGACCCGGGACGGCTTAGCGGCATAAAGGTGCCTGACGAGTATATTCCGGATTATCCGAATACACTGGAATTAAGGGTAATAATAGGCCCCCAGGACGACCATTTTACCTTAGAAGGCATGCAAGCCTTTTTGTCGGAGCAATATGAGGTAACCAGCGAATGTGACAGGATGGGATATAGGTTAAAGGGCAAAAAGATTGAACACGTTAAGAGCGGAGACATTATTTCGGATGGAATCGCAATGGGGGCGGTCCAGGTGCCGGGCCACGGACAGCCAATAATAATGCTTGCCGACCGCCAGACAACCGGCGGGTACACCAAGATTGCCAACGTAATCTCCGTCGACCTGCCCAAAATAGCCCAGGCAAAACCCGGGGACAGGATAAAATTTGTAAAGGTGACGGTACGTAAGGCTCAGCAGATGCTCCGTGAAATGGAGGATAAAATAGCGGCCGTCAAAAAGGCCTGTGTACCCTGGAAGGTAGTCACTACAAGGCTTTTAACGCTTAGAATTGACGGAAAATGTTACAATGTAAAAGTGGAAGAAATCAAATAATAGGCCGCACAATAAAAGGCCCTTTAGTATCTTTATGTGCATAATTTAGGGCAGACCCGTAGGTCTGCCCTAAATTTCCTTTTATGGACAAAGAACCGTCCTCTGTCCGTTTATGTAACTAATACCAGCCGCGAAGTTTCATTGCAGTCGCTACCCTCTTGATTGCGATCATGTAGGCAGCTGTCCTCATGTCAACTCCCTTTTCTTCCTTAAGTGCCCATATGGCGTCGAAGGCCTCTTTCATTTTTATCATCTGCTTTTCCTGTACCTCTTCGAAGGTCCAGTAGTAGTTTTGCAGGTTCTGTACCCACTCAAAGTAGGATACAATAACTCCGCCCGAGTTGCATAGTATATCCGGGAACAACGGTATTCCTCTTTGTTTAAAGACCTCGTCCCCTTCGGGTGTGGTCGGGCCGTTTGCTCCTTCAACCACCAGCTTGGCTTTAACATTGCCAGCGGTTTCGGCGGTCAGTTGGTTTTCCATGGCGCAGGGGAGTAAAATATCTACTTCCATTCCCAGTACATCCTCCCTGGGAAGCTCCTTGCCGCCGCCGGGGAAACCGGTTATAAGGAATTTATTGGTCTTTACATATTCCCTAAGGGCATTAACATCAATTCCATCTTCATTGTACAGCGTACAGGAAACGTCCGAAATGGCAACCACTTTTGCACCAAGCTCGCTGAGGTATTTGCAGGTAAAGCTTCCTACGTTGCCAAAGCCCTGTACAGCTACTTTAGCACCTTCGAATTTCACTCCTACTTTGCCGGCGGCCATTTTTGCCATCATGGCAATTCCATAACCCGTTGCTTCGGTTCTTGCCAGAGAGCCACCAAATTCTACAGGCTTTCCGGTAATAACACCCATCTCGGTGTACCCTCTTACCTTGCTTATCTCATCCACCATCCACGACATAACTTGACCATTGGTGCCTAAATCTGGGGCTGGAATATCCTTATTATCGCCAATAAAGTTGGCTATTGCCAATGCATATCCTCGGGCCAACCTCTCAAGTTCTCCCTGGGACAGCTTAGTCGGGTCCACTATAACTCCGCCCTTACCCCCGCCGTAGGGAGTACCGGTAACTCCGCATTTGAACGTCATCCACATAGACAAAGCCTTTACCTCGTCCATTGTGACATCCTGGTGGAATCTTACGCCACCCTTCGCCGGCCCTACCGCATCGTTGTGCTGTGCCCTGTAACCTATGAAGGTTTTTAGCTCACCATTGTCCATCCTCACAGGTATACATACTTCCATGGTTCTCAGAGGCTGTTTGATAATTTCATAAACAGCCGGTTCCGTACCTAGCTTGTCGCATGCTGCTTTAATCTGCTGCTGGGCAATTTCGAAAGGGTTCAAAGTCTTTTCCGCCATATTATAGCCTCCTTATATATTTTATTTAAAACTTAAAGCAAAACCCAAAAAAACCTAGTATCTTCCTGGGAGACCTGCCTGACATATAACAGACAATCCCCTAACTTGAATTATAACATATTAAAAAAAATTGTAAACCTTAAAAAAACGTTGCAAACGGTATATACGTGTAGGATTAATTGCTTTCTATTCTACTCTATTATCAAACTTTTGACCGTTACATTGATTGCCAGCACGTTCAGCGAGGTCATATATTCAATCTCGGATTTAATTATATCTTTCATCGCCGCTACCCGCCCCCCTATTGCAATTCCGTATTTGACCGCCACATCGGTATTAAGTACAATACCATGGGGATAAATAGCAACCTCTGTATTATATATCCTGCCTATACCGTCAATTTTTTTTGCGGCGGCCAGAGCTATCTGAATTATTGCCCGGCCGTATATAGTATACCTTCCCAGATAGCTGTATGTGGGCCGGACCACTGTTTTCTCATCAACTGTAACGGAATCATCCCTCCTTTTGGTGAATATTTTAAGCGTGTCCAGGAAGTACCCGGAAAAGTCCTTCTTTACCTCCAGGGTGGGAACGGGTATTACGTGTTTACCCTTTAGGAATCTCTGCTGACGGGCAAGCTTTATTTCTTCGCTGGAAGCAATATCTTCTATATAAAACCGGGTTTGGGGTGCGGGAATACTCAGGGCCTGGGTTATTCTGTCCACCATCCCGTCAGAGGTGCCCAGAATAAGTACTCGCCCAGGTTTATGACGCCTTATTGCCTCGGCCACTTCCTCCCGATGCTGCGGCTCCATAAAAAGAGCCCTTCTTACAGCCGCTATTTTGGTAGGCTCTTTTTTGGCCGAGGCTCCCGCTATAATCTTATTGCCCTTTATAAACAGACCGTCGTCTATTACGTATTCTATATTGTTCTCCTTAGCAACCAGTAAAGCCTTGTAGCTTTTGCCGGTCCCGCTAATACCTACTAGCGACGTTACCTGCATAGGCACTCCTCCCCTTCGCCTTAAAACACCAAAACCGCAGTAGACAAATGCTATCCAAACGTCTGCGGCGTGTTTACCGGGGTTACTGTTACTGGGCGTTTTCCATTCTGTCCCTTTCGTTCATAAGATAGGCCAAAACCATGAGGCTTTCGCTCAATTGCACGTTCTCAACTATTACGTTTTCGGGTACTTCAAGGTCGGTGGGCGCAAAATTCCAGATTGCCTTAATACCTTCCCCGGTCAGCCTTTTGGCGACGCTCTGGGCACCCTCTTTAGGTGTACATATTATACCCACATTAATATCGGTATTTTCTATAAACTCTCCCATGTCATCAATATCCATTATTTTTATGTCCCCGATGCTTATACCCACAAGCCGCGGGTTTATATCGAACATCGCCTTCAATACAAAGCCGGAGCCCCTGAATCCGCTGTAGTTAGCTATTGCCTGGCCGAGGTTGCCGGCACCTACTATTATAGCGTTATTGGGTTTGTGAAGGCCAAGGATGTTGGCAATTTCGTCCCTTAATTCCCTTACGTTATAACCATAACCCTGCTGGCCAAAACCACCAAAGCAGTTTAAGTCCTGTCTTATCTGAGAGGCAGTAAAGCCTAAAATTTTCCCGAATTCCTTCGATGATATTCTGGTAATTCCCTTTTCCACCAACTCGTCGAGGTATCTATAGTATTTGGGTAATCTCCTAATTACGGCCATGGATACATTAATCTTTATTTTGTCCATTCTATCCCTCCTCATTCCATAGTATGTCATAGGATTAGCTAATTACTTCCACCTCATATTTAAGTATATCAGTTTGTTAAATAATTACCAATATATTTTTAAAAGTTTTTCATATTTCTTTATTATTAACGGCCCTTTTGTTAAAATGGTATCTAGGTGTCAGACGCTATATATAATGTGCTTAAGACTTTACATATTCTAACGTGTCATCCTGAGCGATCCTGTCATCCTGAGCGAAAGCGGAGGTGAAATACTTGTCATTGCTTACATGTTATAATATTACCAAAAGCTATGGTGTAGAATTAATATTAAACAATATTAATTTTCGAATACATTCCCGCAACCGGATAGGAATCGTAGGCCCCAACGGGGCGGGCAAGTCCACTCTATTTAGGATAATATCAGGTTTAGAGCCACCGGATTCCGGAGGAATAGACATACCCGCCGGTACCGGAATTGGTTTTTTACCTCAGCATCCACAGTTTAGCTCCGGCGAAACGGTGTGGAACCACCTTGTCAAAAACTTCGCATTCCTACTGGATATGAAGGAAAGGTTAGGAGAACTGGAAGTCCGCATGTCCCGGGCATCCGGTGAGAATTTAAAATCGCTTATGAGAGAATACGGAGACATTACCGAAGAATTCGCACAAAGCGGCGGCTACGAATACAAAAGCCAGATAAGGGGTGCCCTCAAAGGTTTAGGTCTGGAAGAAGCCCAGTTTGAAATGCCCATTGACCTTTTAAGCGGCGGACAGCAGACCAGGGTTGCGCTGGCGGAGCTACTTCTTAAAAAGAATCGCCTTCTGCTGCTGGACGAGCCCACCAACTATCTGGACCTTAGTGCGGTGGAATGGCTAGAGAACTTCTTGGCCGGATACGACGGAGCGGTAATGGCGATATCCCACGACAGATACTTTCTGGACAGGGTATGCACCGGAATCTTCGAATTAAGCGGCACCGCTCTTTACGAGTTCCAGGGCAACTATACCGACCACCTGGCCCAGAAGAAAGTAATGCTAGACCTCCAGACCAGGGAATACAAGAATAAGCAGGAAGAGATAAAAAAACAACAAGAGATAATCCAAAGGTTAAAGTCCTACAACAGGGAAAAAACCGTAAGAAGAGCGAGAAGCCGTGAAAAACTGCTTTCACGGATGCAGCTTCCGGACAAACCTACGGGGGACACTAAAAAGGTCGCGATAAAACTTGAGCCCCTTGTAAAAAGCGGCCGGGATGCACTTATCCTTGAAGACGTTGGCGTATCCTTTTCCGGCAAAGAACTCTTTACCGGCGTTAGTCTTAAGGTGTATCGCGGAGAGACAATAGGCATAATTGGCCCAAACGGTGTCGGCAAGACCACTCTCTTTAATGTAATATCCGGTGCTCTTAATCCAATGTCCGGGAAAGTAATAAGAGGCCACAATGCCAATATTGAATACTACCACCAGCAGCAGGAAAGCTTAAACCCCTCCAATACGGTGCTGGACGAGTTGTGGAACCAAAACCCCCGTCTCGGAAGTACCGAAATACGCAACATACTGGGAGCATTTTTGTTTAGCGGTGACGATGTGTACAAGACCATAGACTGCCTAAGCGGCGGTGAAAGGAGCAGGGTGGCCCTGGCAAAACTTATGCTCTCACGGTCAAACCTTCTGCTTCTGGACGAGCCTACAAATCATCTTGATATACAGTCAAGGCAGGCTCTCGAGGACGCGCTGGACGACTATACCGGCACGGTACTGGTAATATCCCACGACAGGTATTTTCTCGACCGGGTGGCCACCAAAACGGCGGAACTCACACCGGAGGGAATAAACCTTTATTATGGTAACTACAGCTATTACAGGATGAAAAAGCAGCAGGAAGAAGCAAGGACCGAAGGCAAAGCGATCGCCCAGACAAAAACGGCACTAAAACAGCAAAGAAAAAAGGAAAAGAAAGAGCGCGAAGCAATAAAACTGCAGAGAATAAGGCAGGAAAACCTGGAGAGGGAAATAACCGGGGCCGAGGAAGAAATACCCCGGTTGGAGAAGCGTATGTGCCAACCGGAGGTGTATTCCGACCCGGAGAAGATAAAGGAGCTCAATGAGCAGCTTAAAGCCCTGAAGGATAAGCTGGAAGAGCTGTATCAGCAGTGGGAAACAATCATTGAATAATAGTTTTTCTGATATAATAGAACGTTGATAGGCTTTATAGGAAACCACGCATACCAGGCATCCGTCATCTACGCTGCGCTTCAGATGACTTTATGCCTAGAATGGGGACATACCTTGCCCATAGAGGAATACCCGCATCAGCAGCGGTGTGTCCCCTTTCCTTAATAAAAACGATTTTCGAACTCGTATTTTATCTGTTCCGTGGTAAATCCTGCAGCCAAAAGAACTATCAGCTTTATCCTTGCCTTCCACGCCGACAGGTCCTCCCCAAATATCACTCCCAGGCTGCGAAGATGCCTTTCGCCCCCTTCGAAACCATAGGTATCGGTAAGCAGCCGGCCTAAGGGAACCCTGGAGGTCAGCACCACCGGGATGCCCTTGTCAATGGCCTTTATTATGCCCTCCAGCATCCCCGGCGGCACATGGCCGGCTCCTAAGGCGTCCACCACAATCCCATCGGCATTTCTTTCCAGGCTACAATACATCATGCTCGAATCGGCACCTGTATAGCTGTTTATTATATCAACCCTTTTGTCGGCACTGTCAATATTGTACACCGACCGTTCCGGAGGTCTTCGGTACCAAATAATCCTGTCGTTGTTAACAACCCCTAATGGTCCGAACTCCAAGCTTTTAAAGGTATCCACCCGCGTCCTGTGAAACTTGGTGGCCTCTCGGGCAGCGGTAATTTCCGATGCAAACACTATGACCGCCCCCATTTCAGGCGTACTGTCATCGGCTGCGGTGAGTATTGAATCCGAAAGGTTAACTGGTCCGTCGGAGCTGACCAGTGATGGATTCCTCTGGGCACCCGTTAAAACCACCGCTATTTCACTTTGCACAGTTAAATCCAAAAAATAGGCCGTCTCTTCCATGGTATCGGTACCATGGGTAATAACCACCCCTGCATAACCATCCCTTTCCAGCTTTTCAATATAGTCTTTAAGCCTGACAAGGTCCTCCATTGTAAGGTATGCACTGGGTACATTGCTAAAAGCGAACACGTCTCTTGCCGCCCTGTCCTTTAGAGAAGGTATCGCGGCCACCAGGTCGCTACCGTTTAAGGCTGGGCTTACAAGACCGGTATGGTCCGCCTTCATCGCTATGGTTCCTCCCGTTGTTACTACAGCTATCTTTTTTATTGTAATCGCTCCTTATCTGAAAAGGTGAAACTATTATGCCTTGGGCATCTTTTCTACGTTGAGCCTTGAATTACTGATGTGCTCCACCAGAACCTTTTCTCCCTTTGCTATATCCCTTTCTTTAAATGCCTGGACTATTGCCTTGTGCTCGATAAGCGACTGCATAGCCCTGCCGGGTGCCTTTAGCGATGCAAGGCGTATGTTTTCGATATAATACTGGAAATCGCTCAGTATCTGCATTAACGGCTTGCTTTTGGTGGACTCGAATATTATATCATGGAACTGCGAATTCAGTTCCCCCACCTGGTCCAGGTCACCCTTTGTGGTATAAAACTCCATTAGGTCGTATATGTTTTCCAATTCCCGGAGGGATTTTTCATCCATCCTCTCTATCGCCCACCGAGCAGCCAGGCCCTCCATGCATTCCCGTATAGCGTATATATCCTCGATGTCCTGCCTGGTTATTCCCTCAACAAACACGCCCTTATTTGGAATGCTGGATACCAGTCTCTCCAGCTCAAGCTGCCTTATGGCTTCCCGCACAGGCGTCCTGCTTACGCCCATCTCTTCGGCAAGTTTCATTTCAACCAGACTGTCTCCGGCTTTGTATTTGCCGTCCAGAATATCCTGACGCAGTTTTTGAAAGATTTTCTCCCTAAGAGAATATCCGCCCTGGCTAACCCCTCTTTTCATGGCTACATCCGCAACCTCCTTTATTAACTATATTGTATACAATACAGAAATTGGTGTCAATGCAACCCCAATTGTTAACCTTATGAATAGTTTTGGTTGACAATCCCGGAGTCTGCCTCTATAATTATTAATAACGTACTTAAGACTTAACATCTTTTTAGGAAAACTTCCCCTTCGGCGTCAGTAAGCCGCGAAGGGAGGTTCAAAACAACCGGCGTACCGGTAGGGGAGGATAACAACAATGAAAACAACCGAAATGATACTGGTATCAATGTTCGCCGCACTTATGGCCATTTTCGCACAGATTACAATACCGCTGCCCATAAGTCCGGTACCCATAACGATGCAGGAACTGGCGGTATGCCTAGCCGCGGCAATACTCGGAAGCCGGCTGGCACTGCTATCCCAGCTAATATACATAGCTGTCGGAATAATAGGAATGCCCGTTTTCTCCGGGGGCACTGCCGGGCTTGCCCGGTTGATGGGCCCTACCGGGGGCTATATAACCGGCTTTTTGCTCGCTTCCTACGTCATCGGTAAGATTGTTGAGCAAAGGCCCCTTCCCACGATACGCAGGACCTTTCTTGCAATGCTGTGCGGCTTACTTTTAATCTATACCTGCGGCATGCTCCAGCTTTCGCTGGTGACGGGAATAACCCTTAAGGCCGCTTTTTTGTCCGGGGTGATTCCCTTTATAGGCATAGCCATTATAAAGATTGTCCTGGGTGCCACTGTTGCCGCCTCGGTAAGAACAATACTTATAAAGCAGAACCTGCTTAAAGTATCCGGTTAATGTTAAGTCTTATATTTACAGCACTAATAGTATTACGTTCATTTATCTGTCGTTCCGAAGAAGCAAAACCCGAAGAAGTCAACCCTGTCATTCTGAGGGCGATGCCCGAAGAATCTTTTTGGCGATAGACATTTAGCTATCGCAAGATCCTTCGCTATCGCTCAGGATGACAGGATCGCTCAAGATGACAGAGCCGTTCAGGATGACACGCTAAGAGATGTAAAGTTTCAAATGCGTTGTATGTAGTTGCATAAATGTTATGGAACCACCGGCTATTGTGGATAACTAATTTATATTTCCACAGTTTATCCACACCGTCCACAGGTTTATCCACAACACTTCATGAGTATCAGAGGCACTCAAGGAAGGCATGTCCACAATATCCACATTTTTCACAACCAAATAATTAACAAAAAACCCCCAGAGGGGGTAAACATAAAACGCAAGGCTAATAAGAATCAATCTCCATTGAGGCCGCTGCGTTAAGGGTCATGGGGCTCAATAGCCCCCTCCTTAGTCTGTAGTAACCGGCGGTCCCTATCATAGCCGCATTGTCGGTACAAAGCAGCTTTGAAGGGTATTTCAACAAAAACCCCTCATCAGCACACCGGCTTTCGAATTCCTTCCGCAGCCGGTCGTTGGATGCAACACCACCGGCAAGGGCTACAACTTCTGCACCGCACTTTGTGGCTGCTGTCATCGTTTTGTTAACGAGCACCTCAACTACGGCATTTTGAAAGCTCGCCGCAACATCGGCGGTGTTTACCTGTTCCCCTCTTTGCCTGCACACGTTCAGGTAATTCAAAACCGCTGTCTTAAGACCGCTGAAGCTGAAATCCAGGCTCCCCGGTTCCAGATAGGTCCTTGGGAAATCCACTGCCTCGGGGTCGCCCTTTTGGGCTTCCTTTTCCACAAGCGGGCCGCCGGGGTATCCAAGGCCCAACGCCCGTGCGACCTTGTCGAAGGCTTCTCCTGCCGCATCGTCCCTTGTCTTTCCAAGTATCCGGTACCCGCCATAGTCCATTACATGTACAAGATGACTATGCCCACCCGAAGCCACAAGGCATACAAAGGGAGGCTCCATACATTTGTGCTGGACATAATTGGCACAGATATGTCCCTCTATATGGTGTACCCCCACAAGGGGAACCTCAAGAGCAAAAGCCATCGCCTTGGCGTGGGAAACACCTACCAGCAGTGCCCCCACCAGACCGGGGCCCATTGTAACGGCTATGGCATCAATACTTTTAAGTTGCACCTTCGCCTCTTTAATGGACTCATCCACTACGTAATCGATAAGTTCTATGTGCTTTCTGGAGGCTATCTCCGGAACCACGCCACCGTATTTTTTATGCACCTCTATCTGCGTTGATATCACATTTGAAAGGGCCTCACGACCGTTTCTCACCACCGCACAGGAGGTTTCGTCGCAGGAAGTCTCTATTGCAAGGATATTTATATTCTGTCCGCTTTTTAACCTTTCCAGTTTTTCTGCTGCCCTTTGGATATAACCCATACCCTTTCCCCTTTTCCAAAAATTCACACATATATTATACCCTACACCGGCAGTCTTAAAGCCGGAGCCACATAATTATTGCATCCTCACCGGTATCGGAGTAATAACCCTTTCTTACCCCTGCCTTTACAAAGCCCATTCCGCTGTAAAGTCCTATCGCAATATGATTGCTTTCGTTGACCTCCAGGGTAAAGCTCTCCATACCATTCGAGGTTCCATAGTCAATCATACCCTTTAAAAGCATTTTGCCTATTCCCCTTCCCCGGTATCCGGGATGCACCGCAAAATTGGTAATGTGTGCCTCGTCCATAATAAACCACATTCCGCCGTAGGCCACCGCCCTGTCTCCGTCCCTTATTATAAAGTAACGGGCAAGCCTGTTCTCACAAAGCTCCTTCAAAAAAGCCTGCCTTGGCCAGGGAGTGGAGAAACTTAAACGTTCAATCTGCTCTATATCGTCCAAGTCCTCAATGCCCATGGGCGATAACCGGAGCCTGTTCATTCCGTATCCTCCGGTTTGTGTTTTTTGTCGTATTCCCTCTCTGCCTGGGACTTTCTCAGGTAGAAGGGAACAAAGACATCGCCGCTTTGGCCCTCGCCCCTCTTCAGTGCTTCCAACGCCAATTCTGCTATCGACGAGGCCCTTTGCCTGTCCGCGTTCAGGGGTGCAAACCCCGCCCGGTCTCCAAGCACCTTCTTAATGGTATCCCGGTGTACTGGAACTCCGTCCCCCAGGAATACAATCCTTTCCTCCCTTTTCTTAAGGTCCTCCAAAAGCTCCGAAAGGGCTATGGCACAGTGGGGCTTAAGCTTGTAGAAATTGCCCCGGTCCCATTTATAAAGAGCGGTGTACACCTGGTTTCTCCTTGCATCCATTATAGGGCATATTATGCCCTGGCAGTAGGGCAGGTTGAAAGCCAGACCGTCAAGGGTAGGCACCCCTATTATCTTAATATCGCAGGCATGGGCCAGTCCCTTTGCGGTGGCGGCACCTATTCTAAGACCGGTAAAGGACCCGGGTCCGCTGGCCACAGCTATTGCATCAATCTCACGGATATTTAGACCGCAGCTTTCAAGCACCTCCTCTATTATGGGCATAAGCTGCTCCGAATGGGTCTTTTTATGGTTTATTATGTACTCAGCCACCAGTTTTTCTTCGTCCATTACGGCGGCCGAGGCCACCATAGATGAAGTGTCAATAGCTAGTATCTTCACCTTTCCCCACCCTTTCCAAAAGATCACTGTGTTTTTCCGAAACGGTCAGCTCAATAAGCCGGGAAGATTCCGTTTCATCCAGTGTGACAAACCGTATCCAAAGGCAGTCCGATGGAAGAAGGTCCTCCGCCCGGGATGCCCATTCTATTACCGAAACGCCCTGTCCGTACAAAAGGTCCTCCCCGCCTATATAGAACAACTCCTCCCCGTCCTCCAGCCGGTAAAGGTCGAAATGGTAAAGCGGTACCCCGCCCGCATATTCGTTTATAAGCGTATAGGTAGGGCTGGTGACATCACTGTCTATTTCCAATCCCCTGGCTATGCCTCTTGTAAGCACTGTTTTGCCAGCTCCAAGCTGCCCCTCAAGGCATACTATGTCTCCGGGTTTTAGAAGCCGCCCCAGACGACTTCCAAACTCCAGAGTATCCTCAGGGCTTCGGCTTACAAAGGAATACTTCATATGTAACACATCCTTTATTAATTGCAGGTGCTGGGTGCTATGGCTTAGGTCACTGGCCGCTATACACTACCTTTCCGTTCACTATCACATACCGGGTTCTGGTTGTATAGTTGAAGGGATGCCCCTCAAATACCACTACATCGGCGTCCTTCCCCGGTGTAAGGCTCCCCACCCTGTCGTCTATCCCGATAATCCTTGCCGCGTTTATCGTTATGGCCTCAAGGGCCCTATACTCGTCCATTCCCTCCCTGACTGCAAGAGCCGCGCAAACCGACAGATATTGAATTGGCACTACAGGGTGGTCGGTCATTATGGCAATATCCAGGCCAGCCTCCGACAGAATGCCCGGCGTTTTGAAGGTAAGGTCCTTCAGCTCATACTTGGATCGGGAGGTAAGACCTGGACCCACTACCACGCCCCTGCCCTCCCGTACCAATGTTTCTGCTATCCTGTGCCCCTCGGTACAATGGTCTATGGTCATATCAATATCAAACTCCCGGGCAATCCTCAAGGCGGTCAGTATATCATCCGCCCTGTGGGCGTGGGCCTTAAGGGGCAATTCTTTTTTAAGCACCCTTATAAGTGCCTCCATCTTCACATCCAATTCCGGTCCCTTATCATCGTCCCGCGCCCTTTCCAGCCTTTCCATGTACCTTTTAGCTTTCATAAGAGCTTCCCGCAGCAGGGCCGCCGTTGCCATCCTGGTCATAGGGGCCTTCTTTTTTTCATAGTACACCCTTTTGGGGTTTTCGCCGAAGGCACATTTTATTGCAACGGGGTTCTTTATAATCATATCCTCTACGCTGCTGCCCACTGTCTTTAATGCTACAAACTCTCCTCCAAGCACGTTTGCGCTTCCCGGTCCGGTCACCGCAGTTGTTACACCACCCTGCACCGCTTCCCCGAAAGCTTTATCCATCGGATTTATCGCGTCTATCGCTCTTAAGTGGGGCGTTATCGGGTCGGTCATCTCGTTGCCATCCTCGCCCTCAAAGCCGATGCCCTCCTCAAAAAGCCCTATATGACAGTGGGCGTCCACAAAACCCGGCATCACGTACATACCGGATGCGTCAATCACCCGTTCCAGGTCTTCATACCGTCCGGCCGGCTCTCCCCGGCCCACATCGGCTATCCTGCCGTCTTTTATTAGCACGAATCCCCCTTCGAGGACTCCTTTGTCCATTGTATATATATTTCCACCCTTAATAAGTATCATAATTTCTTCCCCCGATTTTTGATAATTTCCTCCATAGTCTCAATAGTGTCCTTATACATCGTACCCAATCAATTTACCTGCTTCATGGAGAGGGATATCCTGTTCCTGACGGGGTCTACGTCAAGCACTCTCACCTTCACAATGTCCCCCACCGATACTATGTCCATCGGATTTCTCACGTATTTATCCGAGAGTTCGGAAATATGTACCAGTCCATCCTGGTGTACCCCAATATCCACAAAGGCACCAAAGTCAATTACGTTCCTGACGGTGCCGGTAAGCACCATCCCCGGTTTTAAATCCTCCAGAGTCATTACCTCCTTCAAAAACACCGGCCCCTGCATATCCTCTCTCGGGTCCCTGCCGGGTTTTAAAAGCTCTGCCACTATATCCCTCAGCGTGGGGACACCCACTTCCAAAACGTCAGCCATTTCATTTATATCTATGTTTTGCAGCGAATCCCTTATACTCCTTGCATCCTTCGCAGTCACCGACCCCACTTCATATCCCAGGCCTCCTATAAGCTGTGTGGCGGCGGGGTAGGATTCCGGATGTACCGCAGTGGAATCCAGTATATTTTTCGGATTGTCAACCCTCAAAAACCCGGCACACTGCACATAGGTCTGCTCCCCCAGCCGCTTTACATCAAGGAGCTGCCTCCTGTCTGTAAACCAGCCAAGTTGGTCCCTTGCAGATACTATATTTTTTGCCACCGCAGGACTTATTCCGGAAATATTCTGCAGCAGTGAATAGGACGCTGTATTAAGGTCCACCCCTACGCTGTTAACGCAGTCCTCCACCACCGTCTCCAGCGTTTCGGACAATTTCTTTTGGTTTACGTCATGCTGGTACTGGCCCACCCCAACGTGCCTCGGGTCAATTTTTACCAGCTCCGCCAACGGGTCCTGGAGCCTTCTACCAATGGATATGGCACCCCTTAAGGATACGTTTATATCGGGATACTCTTCCGATCCCAGTTTGGATGCGGAATACACCGAAGCACCGGCTTCGTTTACAATGACGTATTTTATATCCCTTTCAATAGAACTTATAAGCTCTGATACAAATAACTCTGACTCCCTCGAAGCGGTGCCGTTACCTATGGCTATAAGGTCCACGCCGTGTTTTTCAATCAGCTTTTTAAGCACCTCCGCCGCTTTTTCTTTATCATTCTGCGGGGGAGTGGGGTATACGGTTGCGGTGTCCAAAAGCCTGCCGGTAACGTCCACCACCGCTATTTTGCACCCGGTCCTGTAGGCGGGGTCAAAACCCATTACCACCTTACCCTTGACCGGTGCCTGCATAATCAAATTCTTCAGGTTTACCGAAAACACCTTAATCGCCTGCTCCTCCGCCTTTTCGGTAAGGACGTTCCTTACCTCCCGCTCTATGGAGGGACCAACAAGCCTCTTATAGGCGTCCTCCGCAGCCTTAGCAATATAGGGCCTGGAAATACTCGCTTCGTTATGTATAAGCTTGCCCAAAATTTTACCCAGAATATCCTCCACCGGGGCTTCGATTTTCACCGACAGAACTCCTTCCCGCTCGCCCCTGTTTATTGCCAGCACCCTGTGAGGTGCTATCCTGGCAACCGGCTCGGAAAAATCGTAATACATCTGGAATTCCGAGACCTCATCGGTGGTGCCACTAACCCTCACAACCCCTTTCCGGGTCGTAAGTGCCCTTATGACTTTCCTCAAGTCCGCATCATCCGAAACGGATTCAGCTATTATGTCCATGGCTCCTTCCAGGGCTTCCCGGGCGGTAGCAACGCCCTTTTCCTGGTCTATGTACGGAAAAGCGACTTCCTCCATATCACCATCTATAAGTTCCTGGGCCATTATTGTGCCGGCCAGGGGCTCAAGCCCCTTCTCCTTTGCCACCATTGCCCTTGTCCTTCTTTTTGGCCTGAAGGGCCTGTATATATCCTCAACCTCCTGCAGCGTTTCGCAGGACGATATTTTCTCCTTAAGTTCATCGGTCAGTTTATCCTGCCCGTCTATAAGCCTTATGACCTCTTCCTTCCTATTCTCCAGATTGTTAAGATACTTAAGCCTTTCATCCAGCTCCCTAAGCACATCATCCGACAGCCCGCCGGTCATTTCCTTGCGGTAGCGGGCTATAAAGGGTATGGTGTTGCCCTCGTCTATAAGCCTTATAGTGTTTTGTACCTGGGATTCTTTAAGCCCAAACTCTTTGCATAGCCTTGCGGCAATATTACCCATATCAAGCCTCCTTTTCCATTCCCAGCCTTTTATTTATTAGGGCTTCGTGAAGATGTATTGTCAGGCATTTATGAAGCCTCACCCTGCTACTCAGCATTACCGATGGGGACATTCCGTAGCAAGGAATTCTAATGGGGACATTCCGCAGCAAGGAATACCAACGAAAAGCGGTGTGTCCCCTTTCCCTAACCACTGGCCACTATCACGGCCTGTATTCAAAGGAACCGTCCCAATGATTACTTTTGAGCCCTGAGGTAGGCGAATATAAAAGAATCCAGGCCCCCGTCCATAACGCTGTTCACATTCCCCACCTCCACATTGGTCCTGTGGTCCTTAACCATACTGTAGGGATGGAATACATAGGACCTTATCTGGCTACCCCATGCGATCTGATTGTATTCACCCTGTAGGTCCTCTATCCTTTCTTTTTGCTCCCGCTCTTTAAGTTCCACCAGTTTTGATTTTAACATCCTCATGGCAGTCTCACGGTTACTGTGCTGGGACCTCTCGTTCTGGCACTGAACTACTATACCTGTGGGTATATGGGTTATCCTAATCGCGGAATCAGTCTTGTTGACATGCTGGCCCCCGGCACCGCTGGACCTGTAAGTATCAACCCTCAGGTCGTCAGGATTTATATTCACCTCAACGTCATCATCAAGCTCGGGCATTACGTCCAGCGAAGCAAAGGAAGTATGCCTTCTTCCCGAAGAATCGAAAGGGGAAATCCTCACCAGGCGGTGGACACCCTTCTCCGACTTCAGGTACCCGTAAGCGTTCTCTCCCTCCACCAGCATCGTAGCACTTTTTATGCCCCCCTCATCGTCTGCCAGAATATCCAGCACCTTAACGCCGTAGTCCTTGCTTTCTGCCCAGCGGGTGTACATCCTCATAAGCATTTCGGCCCAGTCCTGGGCCTCAAGGCCGCCGGCCCCTGAATGCAGCGACAATATCGCATTATTTGAGTCGTACTTATTATCCAGAAGGGTCTCAATTCTTAAGGACTCCAGATGCTCTACAAGCTTTTCGTACCTTTCCGGAATCTCTGCTGCAAGGGAAGTATCATCCTCCTCCTGTAGCAGTTCAAGCATTATTTTAAAGTCTTCAAACTCCTCAGCTATGGCTTCGTATTTATCCACCCTTGACTTGTACGTCTTTAACCGGGCGATAACGGTGGCGGCCTTTTCGGAATCGTCCCAAAAATCCGGCCCCGCCATATCCCGCTCCAATTCTGCCATACGCCGGCTGGAGGTTTCTACGTCAAAGTGAGACCCTCATTTCCTCTATACTCTTTTCCATTTCGTCCAGCTGCTGAATGTATTGCTCCAATTCCAACACCTTTTTTATCACTCCTTATCTTCCGCAGCACTTCTTATATTTTTTGCCGCTGCCGCAGGGACATGGATCGTTTCGGCCCACCTTGCCCTCTTTTTTAACGGGTTTTTTTGTGCTTTCCCCATGGCTTGCCTCCACCGGCTGGGCCACCCTTTCCCTCACCGGCATCTGCTCTATCTGAACCCGGAAAATATAACGTACCGTGTCTTCCTTAATGGATTTAATCATTTCCTGGAACATTTCGTAGCCCTCTATCTGGTACGCCCTGACCGGGTCTTCCTGACCATAGGCCCTAAGGCCTATACCCTGCCTCAGTTGGTCCATGTTGTCTATGTTTTCCATCCACTTCATGTCCACAACCCTAAGCAGAATAACCCGTTCCAGTTCCCTCATACGTTCGGCACCTATCTTCTCTTCTTTTTCATTATAGACACCAAGGGCTTTTTCAAGAAGCACAGCCTTTAAGTCCTCCCGGGTCAGGTCCTCCGGATTCCTAATATCCAAGCCTCTCTTGAATAAAAACACTTTTTTTGCGTATTCCTCAAGTCCCTTCAGGTCCCATTCTTCAGGGTACTGGCTGTTGGAAGTATAAATATCCAACATCGCTTCTATGGAGTCGCCTATCATTTCCAGAATCTGTTCCTTAAGGCTTTCACCCTCAAGCACCTGTCTGCGCTGGGCATAAATAACTTCCCTCTGTTTATTCATAACATCGTCGTACTGCAGTACATGCTTCCTTATATCAAAGTTGCGAGCCTCTACCTTTTTCTGGGCACTCTCAATCGACTTGCTGAGAATGGAATGCTCAATGGGCTGGGAATCATCGAAGCCCAGCTTATCTACCATAGCCATTATCCTATCCGAGCCGAAAAGTCTCATAAGCTCGTCTTCCATGGCTATATAAAACTGTGATGAGCCGGGGTCACCCTGCCTGCCCGACCGGCCCCGTAACTGGTTGTCTATTCTTCTGCTCTCATGTCGTTCGGTGCCTATTACATGCAGCCCGCCAAGCCCCGTAACCCCTTCGCCCAGAACTATATCGGTACCCCGGCCGGCCATGTTGGTGGAAATTGTCACGGCACCCGGCTGGCCCGCCTTGGCAATAATCTGCGCTTCCTTTTCGTGGTACTTGGCATTTAGTACCTCGTGCGATACTCCCCTTCTTGACAGCATTTTGCTCAAAAGCTCGGATTTTTCTATGCTAATGGTACCTACAAGTATAGGCTGCCCTAACGCATGCCTTTGTATAATATCCTCCACCACCGCGTGGAACTTGCCCTCGGTGCTTCGGTAGACTACATCCGCTAAATCGTCCCTTATCATAGGCATGTTGGTGGGTATTTCCACAACATCCATACCGTAAATGGCCCTGAATTCCTCTTCCTCGGTTTTGGCGGTTCCCGTCATACCTGCCAGTTTATTGAACATCCTGAAGTAGTTCTGAAAGGTTATGGTAGCCAGGGTTTTGGATTCTCTTTCAACTTTTACCCTTTCTTTGGCCTCTATCGCCTGGTGAAGCCCGTCACTGTAACGCCTTCCCAGCATAAGCCTTCCGGTGAACTCGTCCACTATTATTACCTGGTTATCCTTGACCACGTAATCTGTATCACGATTCATCAATCTGTGGGCCTTCAGTGCCTGATTAATATGATGGGATATCTCCATATTCTGCGGGTCGGCCAGGTTTTCCAGGTTGAAGTGATGTTCTGCCTTTATTATGCCCTCGTCGGTTAAAGTCACGGTATTAGCCTTCTCGTCCACCGTGAAGTGTTCTTCCGGTCTTAACCCCCTGACAAAGCTGTCCACTACCGAATAAAGCTGCGTGGACTTTTCGCCGATACCGGAAATAATAAGGGGAGTCCTGGCTTCGTCTATCAGTATGCTGTCCACCTCGTCTATTATGGCATAATTTAATCCCCTCTGAACCATCTGGTCCTTGTATATAACCATATTGTCCCGCAGATAGTCGAAACCGAACTCGTTATTGGTACCGTAGGTTATATCGGCGTTGTAGGATTTTTTGCGCTGCTCAAAGTCCAGACCGTGAACAATAAGACCCACCTCAAGCCCAAGGAATTTGTAAACCTCGCCCATCCACTGGCTATCCCTGGTAGCCAGATAATCGTTTACGGTTACTATATGAACGCCCTTACCGGTAAGGGCGTTCAGGTAAGCAGGGAGCGTTGCCACCAGGGTTTTTCCTTCCCCTGTTTTCATCTCGGCTATCCTGCCCTGATGCAGTACAATTCCACCCATAAGCTGTACCGGAAAATGTCTCATTTTTAGTACCCGGACCGATGCCTCCCGCACCACGGCAAATGCCTCCACCAAAAGGTCGTCTACGGTCTCACCCTCTGCCAGCCTTTGTTTGAACTCCTCTGTCTTTTGCTTAAGTGTCTGATCGCTGAGTACTTTCATTTCTTCCTCTCGCGCCTCTATTGCTTCCACGGTTTTGTTAAGCTTTTTTATTTCCCGTTCATTGGTATTACCCAATATTTTGGATAAAAAGCTAGCCATATATCACACCTCGTCTCCAATACAAAGTAAATTTTATCATGAATTAAATCAATAGGCAATCAACGAAAAAACCCCTTATCGGGGCAAATAATACTGTGACTATATACAACGCATTAATAATATTACATTACTTTACTTGTCATTCCAAAGAAGCGAAGCCCGAAGAATCCGACTTTGTCGTTCTGAACGTAGTGAAGAATCTCCTTGGACAGATCCTTCGCTATCGCTCAGGATGACACTTTAAAAGATGCAAAGTCTTAAGCACGTTATATATAGCATCTAAATTTATATCCTGCTCTTATACTTAAACCTTATCATTCGGTTCTGCCTTGATATCTTTTCCTGAAGCATCGCCTTTTGGACAAACATTATTACTCCCAGGCTGATTATAAAGTCCCCAATGCTCATAAGCTTAGGAAAGGGGTACGGCGGCGGCAGTATTATTATATCCGCCAGAATAGGAATTCGGGTAGCTGCGGTAAGGGGCTGGTGTGTAATTATGCCTCCCGATGAAATGATTTGGGCTTCCTGCTCCAGACCGGCCCTTATCAACCCTTCGATGGATATAGGCATTGCCCCTCCGTTTATAAATATAACAATAAAATTTAAAAGTGAGCCCAGGAATATTACCCACATGGCAGGATACTCCCTGTTGGTAATTATTCCGACAAACAGTATTAAGTATGACAGGGTATGCAGGTACATACTGTATTCCCTCATAACCTCAAAACCTGCCGATACTGCGAACAGCGTTCCGAATTCTATCGCAAAGGCTAAAATAAACATCCACGGATTGCGTATGGATACCTGACCCAAACTCTTAAACTTCCCGCCCCGTACCTTGCCTATTATTAGTGCAAGCAGGACACCTTCAATCAGCACCTTCCAACAACCCCTTATCGAATATTTTGACAAATACCTCCGCCACTCGCGGATGAAATTGTTTTCCCGCTTCTTGCTTTATCACATCCCGGGCTTCTTCCGCCGTCAGAGCCTTTCTGTAGGGTCTGTCATTGGTCATGGCGTCAAAGGCATCGGCCACGCCCAGAATATATGATTCTAGCGGCACCTTTTCGCCGCCTATTCCGTCCGGGTATCCCTTTCCGTCGTATCGCTCATGATGGTACCGTATTATTTGCGAAGCATCCCTTAAAAAATCAATGTCCCTTAAAATATCCGCTCCTATAGATGAGTGCTCCTTTATTATATCGTATTCATTATCGGTAAGTCTCCCGGGCTTTTGCAAAACGCTGTCGGAAATGCCTATCTTGCCAATATCATGCAGCAGTCCGGCATACATAATATTGTCTATCCTTGCTTCAGACAGCCCCAGTTTCTTTGCTATGGCTACCGAATAATGACTTACCCGCTCCGCATGACCGCTTGTAACCGGGTCCTTTGCCTCCAGTGTCCTGGACAGGGCTTGTATGGTTTCAAGGTAATTGCTTTTCAGTTCTATATACAGCTTAAAGGAATACCTTGCCATAAGCAGCGGGCCGAAAAACAAAAGTATCCCAAAATACCCGTAATTTTGATAGGCAATGGCCAGTATTATTCCAAGGGGCGACATTATCAGATAGTTTTGCACCATCCACTTCACGTTTTGCTTCCATATAGACCTGACGCTCTTATTAAGCAAATTGGAAACTAATAACACAACTGTAGAAGTATTGACCGCTAGGTAAACGAGGGAAGCTACTGATATGGGTATTATTATCTCTGCCAGGCTTATATAACCGCCGGGCATGTATAAGGCTCTGTAAACTATACCGGATGCCAAAGCTGAAATAAAGGACGTTCCGGCATTAAAGACTGACTTATAGAATGGAGTATTTAATATATGCCAGGCCTTCCCATCCCTTTTATATACCGATAACAAATTGCCTGCAGCAATTATAAGACCTGCTGTAAGAGGATCGAACAACATGACAATACACACAAATATCGCAAAAACGACCGATACGCTAATCTGATTTGGCAGAGCAATACTAAATGATTCTCCTATTGTAGCCAATATTATAAAAAATATTATTTCCCATACGTCGTTCTCTATTTGCCATATACTTGAAAAATATATACCACATACTATTGACACAAGAACGATAATCGCAATTATAAGTTTAACTCTAACAGGAAGTCTGTCCATAGTCGATTCTCCTCAGGCTTACATAACTCCAATTCAGGCCGGCTTCATAGAATTATTTCCAAGAGAAACCGGCTCCGCCCGCAAGCACAAGAGCCATTAAGGACAACAGAACACTTATAACTTTTGCCATAGATATAGCCTCCTTTACACCTTTGTCTGCTTTCCGCTAACTTAGCCAGCTATATCGTC
>Ga0172377_10001652_pt1 | contig 22659 bp, 25 predicted proteins | sample Pumphouse3metaG_FD_119749 | JGI IMG/M metagenome (GOLD analysis project Ga0172377, IMG submission 119749) | Leachate microbial communities from a municipal landfill in Southern Ontario, Canada - Pumphouse #3 metaG | ecosystem: Engineered > Solid waste > Landfill > Unclassified | place: Canada... | reverse complement strand
GCAACGACCTGCCCTCAATAAATCCGGTGGTGGACCTTGCCAATGCCGTATCCCTTAAATATATGCTTCCGATGGGTGCCCATGACATGGATGCCCTTGAGGGGGATATAGCCGTAAGGTTTGCCGTCCCGGGGCATACCTTTGTTCCGGTGGGGGGAACCGGGGAGGAAACGGTGGACCCGGGGGAACTGGTATACGCCGACGACAAAAGAATTAGGACCAGAAGATGGATATGGAGGCAGAGCGATCGGGGCAAGGTTACCGGTGACAGCTGTAATGTGTTCTTCCCCATTGACGGCTTTATAGGAGAAAACTGCAGTCGGATGCTAGAGGCAAGAAACAGGTTGGCGGTGTTGCTTTCCGAGTACTTTGGGTGCAGGGTGGAAAGGTTTTTTATTGGCCTTCGGGGCGGGCAACCAGCGTTACTTCCACCTCGTTTTCGGTCCTTCCCCTGTAGTATGTGACGGTTATGGTATCGCCGGGCTTATACTTGTGCAGTTCTCTCATTAGCTGGCTCCTACCGTTTATACCTTTGTCGTTCAGGGCGGTTATAATATCCCCGGCACTAATACCTGCCCTGTCTGCAGGAGTATCCTTCTCCACCTCGAATACGTACACGCCTTCCTCGGTGGTCATATTAACGTTGTACTGTCTTCTCACCGCCTGGACGTCTATGGGGGTGATTCCTAAGTACACCATCGTATATTTGCCCTCTTCTATTATCTGCTCCACAATAGGTTTGGCCTGGTTTATGGGTATCGCAAACCCTAGGCCCTCCGCAACGCTGGAAGAGATTTTAGCGGTATTCATACCTATTACCTCACCCCTGGCATTTAGAAGGGGTCCGCCGCTGTTGCCCGGGTTTATTGACGCATCGGTTTGTATCAGGTCCTCCATGAGTTCCGTCTGGGACGCCTGAATCGTCCTGTGAAGGCCGCTTATGACTCCCGATGTAACACTTCTTTGGAAATCAAGCCCCAAAGGGTTTCCTATGGCTACGGCAATCTCACCCACCGTAAGCTTGTCGCTGTCCCCTAAGTCAGCCACCGGCAGGTTTTTGGCGTCCACCTTCAGCACCGCCATGTCCAGAGCGCTGCTGTTCCAGAGAACCTTCGCGTCCTTTTCGGTGCCGTCATTGAATAAGACTGTGATCTTTTCGGCCTGGCCGCTGTTTATTACATGGTCATTGGTTAGTATATATCCGTCTGAATGCACGATAAATCCCGAGCCCACTCCTTCGCCCCGGCGCAGGAAGCCAAAGTATCTGTCCCGCTGCAGGGTTACGGTGGTTACTCCCACCACCGCAGGGGTGGCTTTTTGTGCAACCGCCGGCACAATTGAAATATCCTGCCCGGGCTCTATTATTATCGGTGATTGCCCGCCCGGCGGCGGTTGTATGATGTTGTTTTCTATAATAGCAGGCATGAAATAGGCGGTCAGAAAGCTCCCCACCACTGCCCCTATAAGGGCAAACAAAAAGGCTTTAAAGGCACCGGACCGGCGGGGATAGTCACGATGATAATAGTCGTTGTTCGGGCTTTCAGGCGTATAGTTGTCCATTGTTTTTGCCTCCTTACCGGAATTACCGGAACATATTATTATTTCTACCCTTAATATTATATTCTAAAACCAGTGTCGGTAAAAATCAAATATCAATTGAGAGATTACCGTTTATTATTATGGAGGGAAATGGGTTAACCTATAGTATAATATAAAGTGGAGAGTTTATAGCCGGACTGGAATCCGGTATTGGAGGGGGAAAAATATGAAAGGAGGGCTGGTTTAATGCATTGAGTCATTAAATACGCCTATTTTTGGTTAAATCAGTTATACAAAACAAAATAGGAGAGGATTTCATATGAAAAGGATATTGATTACCGGAGCAGTGGGACAGATTGGAACGGAGCTTACAATGTATCTAAGGAAGCAATATGGTAACTACAATGTTATCGCAAGCAGTAGAAGGAAGCGCGGGGATGAGAGTTTTTTTGAATCGGGCCCCTTTGAAATATTAGATGTTAATGATTCACATAGGATTGCCGACATATGTAAAAAATACAATATAAATCAAATCATTCACCTTGCGGCTATCCTTTCAGCAAAAGCGGAAGACAATCCTCAACAGGCATATAAAATCAACATGGATGGAACTTATAATGTACTTGAGGTCGCAAGAGAAAGAGGCATAGCGGTATTTACACCTAGTTCCATTGCTGCATTCGGAGTCGGTGCCCCTGTTGATAATACACCTCAGGACACTATTCAAAGACCCAATACTATGTACGGGGTGACTAAGGTTGCCGGAGAATTACTCTGTGATTATTACAATTATAAATTCGGCGTAGATACAAGAGGGGTAAGATTTCCGGGAATTATCTCATATAAAACTCTTCCCGGCGGCGGAACCACTGATTATGCCGTCCATATCTATTATGAAGCATTAAAGAATAAAAAATATGTATCTTTTATCAAAGCCGGGACATTTATGGATATGATGTATATGCCGGACGCCTTGAAGGCGATTCATGATCTGATGGAAGCAAATCCGGATAAGCTGAGGCACAGGAATGCGTTCAATATTACTGCAATGAGCTTTGAGCCGGAAATGTTGGCAGCAGAAATCAGAAAGCATATTCCCGAATTTAAAATGTCTTACAATGTGGATGCGGTAAGGCAGTCCATTGCAGACAGCTGGCCAAACAGCCTAGACGATAGCTGTGCGAGGAAGGAATGGGGATGGGAGCCCCAATATGACCTTTCATCCATGACAATTGACATGTTACAGAAACTGGCTGAAAAGTTAAAGATAAAACAATAAGTCACAGTGGGGTGAAACTGCGCGTACAAAAGCCATGGAACTCATGGCGGCGGGCAATTGCGGCAAGGTTATACTATATCCATAGAAGATAAGGAGGAATGGAAATGTCGGGCGTACACGAAATGAGTTTTTTAAAGGAAAAGATTGAAGGGCTTAAGGGGCAGGGGCTTTACCGGAAGCTTCCGGAACTCCAAGGGCCTTCCGGAGCACTTTCGGTAATAAACGGTAGGGAGGTAATAAACCTATCCTCCAATAACTACCTGGGCTTTGCAAACCACCCGCGGCTTAAAAGGGCCGCCATTGCGGCAGTGGAGGAGTACGGTGCCGGTGCCGGGGCGGTAAGGACCATTATTGGCACAATGGACATACATAACCAAATGGAGGAAATACTGGCGGAGTTTAAAAGGGAGGAAGCGGTAATAGTATTCCAGTCGGGGCTTACCTGCAATTCGGGTACCATACCGGCGGTAATGGAGGACGGGGACCTTATTATTTCCGACGAGCTAAACCATGCCAGCATTATTGACGGCTGCCGCCTTTCAAAGGCTAAAACGGTGAGGTTCAAGCACTCGGACATGGAGGACCTTGAAAGGGTACTCAAGGAAAACAGCCATAAATACAGAAATCGCCTTATAATAACCGACGGTGTGTTCAGCATGGACGGAGACATCGCGAGGCTTCCGGATATAGTGGACCTTGCGGAAAGATACGATTGCATGACCTATATAGACGACGCCCACGCCAGCGGTGTGCTGGGCCAAAGCGGCCGGGGCACGGTGGACCATTTCGGGCTCCATGGCAGGGTCGACTTTACCATTGGTACGCTTTCCAAGGCAATAGGGGTAATGGGCGGCTACGTGGCCGGCACACAGGTACTTATAGACTGGCTGAAGCACAGAGGCAGGCCTTTTTTGTTCAGCACCGCCCATCCGCCGGCGGTGGTGGGGGCTGTAATGGAAGCGGTGAAGATGCTTATGGAATCCACCGAATATACCGACCGGCTGTGGGATAACGCAAAGCACTTCAAGGCTAAGCTGGAGATCTTAGGCTTTAACACCGGAAAGAGCGAAACGCCTATAACGCCGGTGATAATAGGTGAAGAGGCCAAGGCGATGAAGTTCAGCGATAGGTTGTTCGATGAGGGCGTATTCGCCCAGGGTATAGCATTCCCTACCGTACCAAGGGGTACCGCCAGGGTAAGGACAATTGTCACCGCAGAGCACACCAAGGAACAGCTTGACCGGGCGGCGGACATATTCAAAAAGGTCGGAGAAGAGATGAGGATACTGTAGCATATACCCAAAAACCGTCCTAACGCCAGGGCGGTTTTTGGTAGTGTTTTATTTGAAGGCTGCTTTTGGTATAATTAAGCTATACTTCTTGGGGGTATTGTCGATATGTTTACAGGGATATGCAAACTTGATATAGTATTGTACGAATCGGAAAGCTTAAAGGATAAAAGAAGGATACTTAAAAGCATAACAGAACGGTTAAAGAATAAATACAACATATCCGTTTCCGAGGTTGGTAACAACGATAAATGGCAGACCGCGTCCATTGGAGTCTCCACCGTTTCCAACAGCAGGCTACATGCCGACAGGGTATTGGATGCGGTAATAAGGTTTGTCGAAACTGATGTGAGGGTTGAGATAACGAAATGCTACAGGGAAACAATATGAGAAGAACCCGGGAGGACAGCCATGGAACAAGGAAACGAAAAGGACAGTCAAAGGATTGAAAAGGTGCTTGGAATACTGGAGGAAACTTATCCCGATGCTACCACAGAACTTATGCACCAAAACCCCTTTCAGCTGCTTATAGCAACTATGCTTTCCGCCCAAACCACCGACAGGCAGGTTAACAAGGTAACGCCGGGTTTGTTTGAAAGGTTCCCGGAAGCGAAGGCCCTCGGGGAGGCGGACGTAAGAGAGATTGAAGAATTGATAAAAACCTGCGGGTTCTATAAGACCAAGGCAAGGAATATTAAGGAGGCCTGCCGAATAATAACGGAAAGGTATAATGGAAGGGTTCCGGATACTATGGAGGAACTGACATCCCTGCCGGGGGTGGGTAGAAAGACGGCCAATGTTGTATTAAGCAATGCCTTTGGAGTGGACGCCATAGCCGTGGATACCCACGTGTTCAGGGTGGCGAACAGGCTGAGGCTGGCAGCGTCCGAAAACGTTAAGGGTACCGAGGAGCAGCTTATGGAGAACATACCCCGGGATAAATGGTCAAAGTCCCATCACTGGCTGATACACCACGGCAGAAGGGTGTGCAAGGCAAGGAAGCCGCTGTGCAATGAGTGCCCTTTATCAGAAGTATGTGAGTGGAGGGTGAGGTTAAAGTGGATAGAGAACCGCTAAACAGAATGTTTGCCCTGGATATAGGTACGAGAACGGTAGTGGGAGTACTGGCCCTGGGCGGCACCCAACGGAACCGGCTTGAGATTATCGATATGGAAGTAATGGAGCATCGGGACCGAAGCATGTTTGACGGCCAGATACACGACATAGGCCGTGTAACAGAGGTTGTAAAAGAGGTAAAGAGAAAGCTGGAGCAGAGGAACGGCTGCTCTTTGCAGCACGTTTCTGTGGCCGCCGCCGGAAGGGCGCTTATTACTCATAGAGCAAGGATAAGCGAAAATGTGGATGGTCTGGGCCCTGCGGACGCCACCTTCATAAACAGCCTTGAGCTTAAGGCCATGCAGAGTTCTCAGCAGCAGATTCAAAGGGACTACAGGGAAAATTCTTTACACTACTGCGTGGGTTACAGCGTGGCCGATTATTACCTAGACGGAGTGCCTATAAAAAGCCTTGAAGGACACAGGGGGTTTGAGATGGGCGTCGAAGTGATTTCAACCTTCCTTCCGCGGTCGGTGGTGGAAAGCCTTTACACGGTTATGGAAAGGTCGGGCCTGGAGGTAATAAACCTGACCCTGGAGCCCATCGCGGCAATAGGGCTGGCTATCCCAGAGAACCTACGGATGCTTAACCTTGCAATGGTGGATATAGGTGCCGGAACCTCGGATATTGCCATATCCCGGGGCGGCAGCATTTACGCCTATTCTATGGTATCCATGGCGGGGGATGAGGTGACTGAGGGAATAGCCCAGCATTTTCTATTGGATTTTAAGGTCGCCGAGGAATTAAAAAAGCAGCTTTTATCGGGGCGGCGTTCCGTTGCCTGTAGGGATATAATGGGGAACGGGCTGCAAATAAGCCGCCAGCAGCTTATTGAGAGTGTACGGCCGGTGGTGGAGAAGATATCCGACGGGATAGCCCAAAGCGTACTGGAATACAACCAGGGACCGCCCAAGGCAATTTTTTGCATAGGAGGCGGCAGCCTGACGCCGGGGATTAGGGAATGCCTTGCTTCAAAGCTCGGGCTTCCCGAGGCCAGGGTAGGCATTAAAGGCCTAGAGGAGAACGACCGATTTAAGGTATCAATATCCGGTTTTTCAGGACCGGAGTACATAACCCCTGCCGGTATTGCACTGGCGGGATACACAATGGCTGGGGACCATTTCATGGACGTGACGGTAAACGGTAAGGCACTTAGGCTGCTAAACACCAGGACAATAACTGTGAGCGATGCCCTTATGTCGGTCGGCTTTTCGCCTAGGAAACTGATACCCGCCCGGGGAGACGGTGTGAGGTTCTTCGTTAATGGCGAGGTGATGGAAGTTAAGGGCAGTCCGGGGTCCGCTGCGGTTATAAGGCTTGACGGCGAGGAGGCATCCCTGGGCACGGCACTGGAAAATGGCAGTGTGGTGGAGGTGACCGAAGCTACAATAGGCGAAAGGGCAAAGCCAACGGTGGCGGAGATAATTCAAAAACAATCCTGCAGTATAACGTTGGAAGGCAAAAAGATAACGCTGCCGGTGAGATGGACTTTAAACGATGGCGAAGCAGCCGCTGACGAGGTTATAAAGGACGGGGACAGAATTGAAGTCACCCGGATTAGGAATCTAGGTGAGTTTATAAAAGACTGCGGTCTTCCGGGGGAGGGCTATTTATATAGCGTTAACGGGCAGCAGGTGGATTTTTCATATATTTTGAAGGACGGGGACGGTATTTCGCTGTGCGAAGAGAGCCCAGAAAGGGTAATAACAGTTATGGTTAACGGCGAGGGACTGAAGCTGCCTTTTAGGGAGCAGCCCTATATATTCGTAGACCTCTTTAATTATATGGACTTTGACGTTGAAAGGGCCAAGGGCAGAATAGACCTTGCGATAAACGGGAAAAAAGCCGGATATACAGATATAATAAGTGAGGGGGACAGCATAGAAATATATTGGAACAAAGCATAATTCCATAATCAGTCAGGCATAGAATTATTCGTGCGTTGTCAAAATGCGGCAGGGAATGTTATACTGGTCGTTTTTCTGGCTGGTTTTTTTATAATGAATTTAGACGTTGGAGGAAGGGCTGCAGGACAAAGTCGTTCAGGCAGGTTATAAGGGACGGCCGGCCGGAGGCCGATGAGGCACTTTCCATTGACCTATACAAGCCGGAGAAGGCTGTTATAAGAAAGGGGCCGCAAGAAAGCGCACCGGACAGTTTAAGTATAATACAAAACGATGAACAGGAGTAGAGGCCTATGGATAGTTCCTTTTACCGGGTGGAGGTTGATTGTCCCGTTTGCAAAGAATCTTTTGCTACCAGCCGGGTAAGGAGTAAATTTTGTGTGGTAGAGAGCAGGGATACCGATTTTTGTGTATATTACAAAGGATGCAATCCCATTTTTTACGAGGCGGCAGTATGCCCCAATTGCGGTTATGCAGCCCTGTACGGCGGGTTTTCTGAAATAGGACCGGAGGATGCCAAAAATGTACACGCAAGGATTGCAGGAAAATGGAACGGAAGGGACTTTGGAGGCGAGAGAAGCATAGAGGATGCTCTGGATGCGTACAAGCTGTCACTATACTGCAGCCAGTTGCGTAAGGACGTCACCGCCGATATTTTTACTTCCATATGTATGAGAATGGCCTGGTTGTACAGGATTAAAAAAGATACGAAGGAAGAAAACAGATTTCTCGCCCATGCCCTGGAGCATTACCTGATTCTCTATGACAGGGGAGATACACCGGAAAAAATGGACGAGATTACCCTTATATACTTGATAGGTGAGCTAAACCGAAGACTTGGAAACGCCGATGATGCGGTGATATGGTTCAGCCGGGTGGTATCCCACGAAATGGCCAAACAAAAGCCATTGATAGTTAGGATGGCAAGGGAACAGTGGTCGGTGGTAAGGAACATCATTAAGAGAGGGTGAGCAAAATGGATGGGAGGATTATTTACAGACGGTTTGATACGCCAATTGGCCAAATGCTGGCGGCAGTTTCCGAAACGGGTCTGTGTCGGCTGTGTTTACCGGGGCAGGAAAACGAGGGCTTTTTTGAATGGGCAGACAAAAAATATCCCGGGGTCGTTTTGGAGGAAGGCTTCAGTGACGTGATAATGGCGGTGGAAAAGCAGCTTGCAGAATATTTTGCGGGCAAAAGAAATGCCTTTTCGGTGAGCCTGGACCTTAAAGGTACGGTATTCCAAAGGAGGATTTGGCATATACTTATGCAGATACCCTATGGAAGCACATTAAGCTACAAAGACGTCGCAGTGGCTGCGGACAGCCCGACCGCCGTCAGGGCGGTGGGACAGGCCAATAACAAAAACCCTGTACCCATTATTGTACCCTGCCACAGGGTGGTGGGAAGCCGCGGTAAGCTGGTGGGATACGGCGGTGGGCTTGATATAAAGATAAGGCTTTTGGAACTGGAAGGGATTAAGGTTGTAAAGGAAAGAATAGTATGAAAGATGGGCTTATTTATATAACCGGGGGTGCCCGTAGCGGTAAAAGTACCTTTGCGGAAAATCTTATGCTGGATAAGGGGCACAGGATTTTGTACATAGCAACCGCTCTTCCCTTTGACGGGGAGATGAGGGACAGGATTAAAAGGCACAGACAGAGGAGACCGTCCTTCTGGCACACCCTGGAAGCCTACAGGGACATAGGGCAAAGTCTGGAACGGAAGGGTGAGCGGTATCACGGAATACTTCTTGATTGCGTTACCGTTATGATAACAAACCTCTTAATGGATATGGGCTGTAAAGAGGGGTGTCCGGCCCCTGAAGAAACAGCCCGGGCTGAGGCAGCCATAACGTCCGAGATAGATTCCGCCATCGCCGGCTTGAGGGCCTGGGGGGACCTTGGGGTAATAGTCTCCAACGAGGTGGGGATGGGCCTTGTGCCGGATAATCCGTTGGGCAGGCTGTTTCGGGATATAGCCGGCCGGGCCAATCAACGTATAGCCTCGGCGGCGGATACGGGGTACCTGATGGTTTCCGGTATCCCAATCAGAATTAAGTAGGGATGGTGAATTATGCTAAAGAAAAGGCTGAAGAAGGGTCTTATACAAGTTTATACTGGTGACGGAAAGGGCAAAACAACCGCTGCCCTGGGGCAGGCACTTAGGGCGGTGGGTGCCGGGTACAGGGTTTACATGGTACAGTTTTTAAAGGGGGGCAGTACCGGCGAGCTTGAAGCGGTCAAAAGGCTGGAACCGGAGTTTAGGGTATTCCGTTTTGAAAAGGAAAGGGGATTTTTTTGGACGCTAAGCGATAGTGAAAAGAAGGACCTTAAATCGGAGGTAAAAGAGGCCTTTGAATTCATTGGTGAAGTGGTACATGGTGAAAAATGCAATATTCTTATACTGGATGAAATGATGGGTATATTGCATAATGGACTATTAACGGTGGACGATGTTTGCAATTTGCTGGAACAAAAACCCGATAAAATGGAAATAATACTAACCGGAAGGGATGTGCCGGAAAGAATACTGGAAATGGCCAACCTGGTAACCGAGATGAAGCTTGTAAAGCACCCCTTTGATGAGGGCATTGGCTCCAGAGAAGGGATAGAATGGTAATATGAAAGGGCTGATACTGGTTTTACAGTTTACAACCAGGCTCCCTATCCCCCTAAGCGTAAAAACCAAAGAAGGGGACCTTGCAGGAGTAATGAAGTATATGCCCCTTGCCGGGGGAATAATAGGGGCGGCGATGTGGTTTTTATACAGGGTATTGCTTAATTTTGACCCTTTTGTTGCCGCGGTCGCGGCGGTTATATTCGAAAGCGTGATAACGGGAGGGCTGCACCAGGACGGGTTGGCGGATACATTTGACGGGCTATGCAGCAACAGGGACAGGGAAGGGATGCTGGATGCCATGAAGGACAGCCGGCTGGGTACCCACGGCGTTCTGGCCCTTACCGGGGCGTTTTTTCTTAAGGTGGCCCTTATAAATGCCCTTGGAAAGCCGGAGGCACTGCTGGCTATGCCGGTATTTTCAAGGCTGGCGATGGTCTACGGTGCTGCTTTCTCGGAAAGCGCAAGGGCCTCGGGGCTTGGGTTTGTGTTTATAAAGGGAACTACGGGAAAGGATGTACTGATTGCCAGTCTTATTGCTCTTTCTATAACCCTCTATCCTTTAGGCCTGCTGTATACGGCCGCTATGATGGCGGTGGTGCCGGCCGTTTCCCTAATGTTTATAAGGTTATGTACATTAAGGATAGGCGGCATGACGGGGGATACTTTGGGCGCACTCGGTGAGACGGTCTCATTGGTATTTCTTTCGACTTACGGCGTATTTTTGTTTTATTTCTTGTGCTGAAGGGTGGCGGTATTTACGTGGCAAAAATACTCAAAGAGGTGGTATTGGGATGCTGGAGTTAATTCTGGTAAGACACGGAGAAACGGAGGGTAACCGTAAAAGAATATACCAGGGCTGGACCGATACGAAGCTGAACGAAAAGGGCTTGCGCCAGGCCGGAAGGCTTGCGCTAAGGCTTAAAGCCAAGGAATTGGATTACATATACAGCAGTCCGCTGGAAAGGGCACTAACCACAGCTCTGGCAATAAACAGGTACCACGGTCTTGAAATAAAAACGGTGGATAACATAAAGGAAATCCACTTCGGGGATTGGGAGAACATGAGCGGGCAGCAGCTGGAGGAGCTTTACCCGGACTATATGAAAAAATGGAGAAAGGACTACTCAAACTTTTCTGCACCGGGAGGGGAAAGCCTGGAGATGGCATATTCGCGAATAAACTGGTGGCTGGAAAGGCTCATAAAGGAAAACAGAGAGGGGAGCATCCTTATTGCGAGCCATGCGGGAGCCATAAGGGCTATGGTATCCGGGCTTGTGGGGCGTGGTGTGGAGGGTCACTGGAATTATATAATAAGCAACTGCAGCATTACTACAATAAACGTTTTTGATGGGTTTCCGGTGCTGGCGGGCCTTAATGACGTATCCCATTTAAAAGACCTATAGAATATATGCAAAAAAGTTTTAATATAAAGAAGGATTTAGACAATTTTCGGAGAATAGCTGTATCTACAAACGAATTACTCATAATAAGCGAAGCGGATAGTTTAAGTAAAACGGTAGGTAAATAGTGCTTGATGAGGTGGTTTGTTTGGTAATAAATAACGATCCTTTGATTGTTATTAGTCAAACTATGGGTCTTATTGAGACCAGGATTTTAGGCAATCAGCTACTGGAGAGACTTTTAAGAGCCTCAGACGAGGAAATTTTTTTTCTAAAGGAGCAGTTCGGGGAGGAAGCGGTGGATATGGGAATAAGGATAATTGAAGCCTACGTTTCCCTGAACAGTATTGTAAGAAGGTTACAAGGTATGAATTAGGAAAAGACGGCCATTGGCCGTCTTTTGTCTGTATAGGTTATAAGGGTTATTTGGCATTTTTGCAGTAGGGGCATACACCGTAAAAATAGAGCTGCAGGTTATGGATATCATAGTCGCAGGCTTTCTTAGCCTTATTTATAAGGCTTTTTGATAACGGCATATCCATATTTTCTATTTTGCCGCATTTTGTGCATATTACATGCGGGTGGGGTTTGGGAATTACATCATACCGTGAGGTGTTTCCCCCAATATTCAGCTCCTGAATAATGCCCGTCTCCTTCAATAGGTCAAGGGTTTTGTACACAGTTGCCAGGCTCATGGTTGGGTAATCGGCCGATATTATGTTGTATATACTCTCTGCGGTAGGGTGCATATTGCAGTTCTGCAGCACTTCGTATATGGCCAGTCTTTGCGGGGTAACTTTGCAACCCATTTCTCTTAATACAACATCCAAGCCCATGCTAACACCACCCTAATTAATAGTTATTATCTAATAACAATATATAATAGAAAATATAATTTGTCAAATAAATAACGAGATTTGGGATGTAAAGTCTTAAGCACATTATATATAGGTTTATAGAATTAACATAGATTTAACATAAGTTGAAGTAAAATAGTTTATTATATTGTTGGAATGAAAGGTTTAATATCCTGGTGGAGGGAAAAAGATGACAGGTGGAATGGTTTTTGAACTACTGGGAGGTTTGGGACTTTTTATTTACGGTATGAATATAATGGGCACAGGTCTTCAGAAGTCTGCAGGGAACAGGCTTAAAAGGCTTCTTGAGATACTTACTACCAACAGGATTTTAGGGCTCGTCTTCGGCACGGTAATAACCGCCATAATACAAAGCAGCAGTGCCACTACAGTTATGGTGGTGGGTTTTGTAAACGCAGGTCTTATGAACCTTGTGCAGGCCGTCGGTGTAATAATGGGTGCCAATATAGGCACCACCGTAACCGCCCAGCTGGTGGCCTTCAAACTAACCGATATTGCGCCGGTGGTGGTGGCGATAGGCGTGGGGCTTTTGATTTTCGGTACCAGGAGAAGATACAGACAGTTCGGGGAAATACTTACCGGCTTTGGAATACTGTTCATAGGAATGGCTTTTATGTCGGATTCCATGGAGCCTTTAAAGGATTCGGATTTGTTTAGCAATATTATGACCACATTCGGACGCAACAGAGCCCTGGGAGTGGTGGCGGGATTTGTTGTGACCGCTATAATACAAAGCAGCAGTGCCTCGATAGGCTTACTGCAGGCCGTTGCGGCCAATGACCTCATTGACCTCAATACCGCGCTGCCCATCATTCTCGGTATGAACATCGGTACCTGTGTGACGGCCCTTCTATCCAGCATTGGCACCAATATTACCGCCAGAAGGGCGGCCATGATTCACCTTATGATAAAGGTTGTGGGCATGCTACTGTTTATAGGTCTTACCGTACCCATAAGCATGTCGGTGGAATATCTGGGAGGGGATACGGTAAGGCAGATAGCAAATGTCCATACATTATACAATATTGCCAATACTTTGGTGCTTCTTCCTTTTGCGTCTTTGCTGGTGTTGGTTTCCAAAAAGCTTGTACCCGGTGAGGAGGACGAGGAGGGGGTACTTAAGTATCTGGACAATCGTCTGCTGGAAACCCCCAGTATAGCTGTACTGCAGGCGGTAAAGGAGATTGTTAGAATGGGCGAGGCTGCTAGGGATACGTTGAGGTATGCCGTTGACGGTTTCATTAAGGAAGATGAGAAACTGCTGAACCATTGTTTCCAGAAGGAGAATATGGTTAACACGCTGGAGAAGGAAATTACCCAATTTCTAGTGCTCCTTTCAAACAGCAGCCTTTCAGCGGCGGAAAATGACCTTGTCACAGGACTTTTCCATACAGTTAACGATATAGAAAGAATTGGAGACCACGCTGAAAATATAGCAGAACTTGGCCAGAGTAAGATAGACAACGGACTTGTTTTCTCGGAAATAGGTATAAGGGACTTAACCACAATGGCCGATTATGTGCATTCAATGGTGGGGGACGCTATTATCGCGCTTCAGAGCGGAGATTATGCCCTTGCCCGGAGCGTGAGGGAAAGGGAGGACGAGGTGGACAGGATGGAAAGGGAATACAGGGAAAGCCATATAGGGAGGCTGAACAACTACCAGTGTGTTCCCGGGTCGGGAGTGGTTTTTTTGGATGCAATAAGCAACCTAGAGAGAATAGGGGACCACTGTTCCAATATTGCCCTGTCCATACTGGATAGAGTCAGATAGGAATAATTTGTCGTATGGAGTGCTGATTCATGCGGCAGTTTTTTTATTGAATGAATTATCCGTTTAATATAAAATGATGACAGGCCCAAATAATAGTGAGAGGAGAGGCTCATTAATGCACCAAGTCAAGATAGTAACCGACAGTACATGCGATTTGCCCGACGATATTTTGGAGAGGTATGATATATCAATTGTGCCCCTTACTGTGAGATTTGGCGAGGAAAGCTACAGGGACAGGGTGGATATATCCACCGACGAATTTTTTAGGAAGCTGGGCAAATCCAAAGAACTCCCATCCACGTCGCAGGTGTCGGTAGGCGAGTTTACCAAGGTTTTTGAGAAACTGGGCCGGGAGAATGAAACTGTTCTGGGACTTTTTCTGTCTTCACGCTTAAGCGGCACCTGTCAGTCCGCCATTATTGCAAAAAATGTGCTGGGCCTTGACAATATACATATAATAGATACAAAACTGGCCACCCTTGCCCAAGGGATGGTTGTGCTTGAGGCGGCACAAATGGCTTCAGAGGGTAAGACATTACAGAAAATAACCGAAAGGGTTAGATATATGATAGACAACATGTGCAGTATTATAATACTCGGTACCCTGACATACGTTGAAAAGGGCGGGAGGATTAGTGCCGGTACCGCCTTTGTAGGTAATCTGTTAAACATAATGCCGGTGGTGACCTTTGACGGGGGAGAGGTAAAGCTTCTGGATAAGGTCAGGGGACAGAAAAAAATGGTAAAATGGATAATAGATTATATCCAAGGCCTTGGGGTTAACCTGGCGGATAAGGTGGTGGGAATTTACCACATAAACGGCGAGGAAATAGTTAAAGAGCTAAAGGGCATCATTAGGGACAGGTTTAACGTAAAGGGATTTGTTGATGGAACGGTGGGTAGCGTTATAGGGACGTACTCGGGTCCCGAAATGGCTCTTGGGGTATATTTAATTAAGTAAAGGAGGAAAAACCATGCCGGTAAGGATTATAACCGACAGCACGGCGGACCTGCCGAAGGAGTTGATAGAAAAGTATGAAATAGGGGTTGCGCCCCTTATGGTGAACTTCCAGGACGGGACATTCAGGGACGGAGTAGACCTTACACCGGGGGAGTTTTATTCAAAGCTTAAGAGAAGTAAACAGCTGCCCACAACATCCCAGGTCAACCCACCGGCTTTTGTGGATTTATACAGACGGGAACTGGAAGAGGGCAATTCGGTTGTGTCTATACACTTAAGCTCAAAGGGCAGTGGTACATATCAGTCGGCACTAAGTGCCAAAAATACGCTGGGCAGCGATGATATTGCGGTTATCGATTCCCTTGGTTATTCAATGGGTATGGGCCTTATTGCTGTGAAAGGGGCGGAGATGGCGCAGCAGGGAGCTTCCCTGGAGGAAGTAAGGGACAGGATGCTGCATATGAGGGACAGAATGAAGTACGTATTCGGGGTGGATACGCTGGAATACCTCAAAAAGGGAGGCAGATTAAGCCCTGTCAAGGCTGCTATTGCCACCGTTATGAACATTAAGCCCATACTGCATATTCTGGACGGTGAAATAGATGTAATGGACAAGGTGAGGGGCAGAAAAAAGGTATTAGTAAGGCTTCTGGAGGAAGTGGAGAAGACAGGCGGAAACATTGAAGAACAGACCCTTGCGGTGGTGCATTCGGAATGTCCCGAAGAGGCCGAGAAAATGAAAGACATGCTTAAGGAGAAGGTTGCGCCAAAGGATGTGCTTATCTCGCAGATAGGTTGCGTAATAGGTACCCATGTGGGGCCGGGTACTATTTCTGTGTTTTATATGAGCTAATCATGTTATACAACAGAAAAAAATTATTATATAAAGGAAGGAATTATTAAATCTTTGTTGAATAGATACTAATATATATAACGTGCTTAAGACTTTACATCTTATAATGTGTCATCCTGAGCGAAGCGAAGGATCTATCTCCAAGTTGTATATAGGTAATAATGCAAATAAAATTGAATAATAGATTGGATGATGGGTGCGGGAGAGATCCTTTGTGTCAGAGAACGGTTCTTTGACACATACGTTAAGGGCGCCGAAGGGGTAAACCATGTACGGCCGGGTTATGGTGAAACTCTCAGGTAAAAGGACCGTGTCCGGACAATTTCCTGGAAAGCTGCCAGGCAGCACCGAAGGAGCAATTCTTAGGGTTAAGAAGAATCTCTCAGGTAACATAACGGGGAAGTGTATTGGCTCAATGAGGTCTGTGCACAACCCTGTTTTTGTATTGGTACAGGCACTAATCACTAGCCACTGCTAAGCAGTGTGTCCCCATTCTATTAAAGGAGTAAAAAGGGATGCTGAATAATACGCTTATTATATCAAATAATAAACTGGTAGAAGAAAATATTTCCACCCATGCAGAGGTAATGCTGGTTGAGGGGACGCTTTTACAGACTATGGAGTTGGCGAGGGATTTGATACATAAAGGCTGTATACTGCTAACCCATCCGCTGTCGGGCAGCATTAAGCCCAATGAGACTCCGTACAAAAGCATAGCCCTTGAAAAAAGGCAGGGACCGGTTGACCTGGTTTCTCTTGAAATAATGGAACAGAGCATAGCCAGGACAAAATCACTGCAAGAGTATAGGGGCACTCCCGACTGGCCGGAAAAGTATCTCGTTGACTTTAGGGTGATTGACCTTGACCTGATAAAGAATGCGTTAAGAGTATAAGGTCACAGATCATTTATCTGTTATTCTGAGTATCTGTCATTCTGAGGGCGAAGCCCGAAGAATCCTATTTGGAGATAGACATAAGATCCTTCGCTGAGCTCAGGATGACAGAACCGCTCAGGACGATAAGGAGGTTGCTCAGGATGACACGTTAGAAGATGTGAAGTCTTAAGCACGTTATATATAGCACCTAGCACCTAAAATAACCTGAAAGCTAATCAATAGGGGACATTCTTTGAGAAGTGAGAAGAGGGAGCTTTTGTAATCTTGCGAAGCAATACTTAAGTCCCATATATAACCTCTCACCTCTCACATCATAACTATACAAGGAGGGACAAATATGCAGGACATATACGACATTATTATCATCGGGGGAGGCCCAGCCGGCCTTTCTGCAGGACTGTACGGTGCAAGAAGCAGAGCAAAGACCCTTATACTGGAAAAGGGAAAATGGGGTGGCCAGGCGGCCACCACCGAGGAATTGGAAAACTATCCCGGTTCGATTGAACAGCCCACCGGACCTGAACTAACCGACCGGATGAAAAAACAGGCGGAGGAATTCGGTGTGGAAGCAAAAACCGAGACGGTTACCGGGTTGGAACTGGGGGAAAAGGTTAAAAAGGTAGTCACAGAAAATGCAGAGTACTTCACCAAAACGATAATAATAGCAACGGGGGCAAAGCCTAGGCTTTTAGGCTGTCCTGGGGAGTTGGAACTGCGGGGCAAGGGCGTATCCTACTGCGCCACCTGCGATGCGGACTTTTTCACCGACCTTAGGGTTGTAGTGGTAGGCGGCGGCGATGCGGCTATACAGGAGGCCATATACCTTACCAAGTTTGCCGAAAAGGTAACGGTTATTCACAGGCGCGACCAGCTCCGAGCTGCCAAGTCTATCCAGGAAAAGGCCTTTGCAAATGATAAGATAGACTTTATCTGGGACAGCGTTGTCACCGAGATAAAAGGCGATGGTATTGTGGAAAGCGTGGTTGTTAAAAACGTTAAAACCAATGTTCTTAGCGAAGTGGAGACCGACGGGGTATTCATGTTTGTCGGGTATGATCCTGTGTCCGAGCTTTTTAAAGGTATGGTGAACATGGACGAAAGGGGCTACATAATAACCGATGAGAATATGAGTACAAGCGTCGAGGGCGTGTTTGCAGCAGGTGACGTACGGGTAAAAAGTTTAAGACAGGTTGTCACGGCCGCCTCGGACGGTGCTATTGCCGCCGTCAGGGCAGAGCATTATATAACAGAAAAATTCGAATAGGGGGTGAAAGGGTGCTGGAGATAAACAAGGACAATTTTGACGTGGAAGTTAAACAAGCAGACAAGCCGGTATTATTGGATTTTTGGGGCACAAAATGCGAGCCCTGCAAGGCGCTTATGCCTTCGGTGGAAAAACTGGCGGAAAAGTATGGAGACAAGATTAAGTTTTGTAAGCTTAACACTGCGGAGAACAGGAGGCTGGCCATATCCCAGAAGGTAATGGGATTGCCCACCGTAGCCATTTACAAGGGCGGGGAAAAGGTGGAAGAGTTGACCCAGGATATGGCAACGCCGGACAACATTGAAGAAATGCTTAAGAGGTATGTTTAGCCCAAGGGCTGAAAATAAAGGGAGGTGAATATTTTGCGTCTGGAAGTTGGTTACATTAATATAAAGGATGTGCAATTTGGCAATGCGACAGAGGTAAAGGCTTCCGTGCTGTATGTGAACAAACAGGATATGCTTGACAATATTGGAGGTGATCCCAGACTTGAAAGCATAGATGTTGACCTTGCAAAACCCGGTGAAGAGGTAAGAATAACACCTGTTAAGGATGTTATTCAGCCAAGGGTCAAGGTGGAGGGCCCCGGCGGGGTTTTTCCGGGGTTTGTAAGCAAGGTGGACAACGTGGGTAGCGGAAGGACCCATGTGCTTAGGGGAGCCAATGTAATCACAACTGGTAAGATAGTGGGTTTCCAGGAGGGTCTTATTGACATGACCGGTCCGGGAGCTGACTACACCCCGTTTTCCAAGAGCTGCAACGTGGTGGTTACATGCGAGCCGGTGGAAGATTTGAAACAGCATCAGCACGAAGAAGCGATCCGGCTTGTAGGATTAAAGGCGGCGGCATACCTTGCCGAAACTGCGAGGAGCCTAGAGCCGGATGAGCTAAAGACCTACGAGACCAAGCCGTTGACGGAGCAGGTTACAGAATACGAAGACCTGCCAAAGGTGGCCTATGTGTACATGCTCCAGTCCCAGGGGCTGCTCCATGACACCTATGTGTACGGCGTGGACGCCAAGCAGATTATTCCTACCCTTATTTATCCCACCGAGATAATGGACGGTGCGATAATAAGCGGTAACTGTGTATCCGCCTGCGACAAGAATGCAACCTATCATCATTTGAATAACCCTATAATACACGACCTGTATGAAAAGCACGGCAAGGAACTGAACTTCGTAGGTGTGGTAATAACCAATGAGAACGTATTTCTGGCGGACAAGGAAAGGTCGTCCAATATGACCGCCAAGCTTGTTAAAATGATGGGTGTCGACGGGGTTATAATCTCCGAGGAGGGTTTCGGAAACCCGGACACCGACCTTATAATGAACTGCAAGAAGATTGAGAGCGAGGGTATCAAAACGGTAATAGTAACCGATGAATACGCAGGCAGGGATGGCGCATCACAATCCCTGGCCGATGCGGATGCAAAGGCCGATGCCGTTGTAACGGCTGGCAATGCCAACGAAATAATAAAGCTGCCGCCCATGAAGAAGGTAATAGGCCATATCGAGCCGGTGGACGTAATAGCCGGCGGTTTCAAGGGCAGTCTGGAAGCGGACGGTAGCATAGAAGCGGAACTGCAGATTATAACCGGTTCTACCAATGAATTGGGTTACAACCGGTTGTCTGCGGCAACACTTTAAAAAAACCATTAATATTTTTAAGAGAGGATGATAACGGTGTTTGAAGGAAAGAAGGTAATAATAATAGGCGACCGCGACGGCGTGCCGGGCCCTGCCATTGAGGAATGCGTTAAAAGTGCCGGGGCCGAAGTGGTATTCTCCACGACAGAATGCTTTGTCTGAACAGCAGCAGGTGCTATGGACCTGGAAAACCAGCAGAGGGTTAAGGATGCAGCCGAAAAAAACGGTGCCGAGAACATAATAGTGGTACTGGGCGCATCCGAGGCAGAATCGGCGGGATTAGCTGCCGAGACGGTAACTGCCGGCGACCCTACTTATGCAGGTCCATTGGCGGGAGTCCAGTTAGGGCTCAGCGTTTACCATGCGGTTGAACCGGAAGTAAAGGATGCTGTTGATGCAGATGTATATGACGAGCAGGTTGGAATGATGGAGATGGTGCTGGATGTTGACGCAATCGTGAAGGAAATGACATCCATAAGGTCACAGTACAGCAAGTATTAGAAAAAATTTCTTAGGAAAGGGGGATAGAAAATGAGCAAATTAAGGGTAGTACATTATATAAACCAGTTCTTTGCCGGACTTGGGGGAGAGGAAAAAGCCGACGTGAGGCCGGAAGTGCGGGAGGGTAAGGTGGGCCCCGGAGCGGCGTTTGCGGTAGCCCTGGGACAGGACGCTGAAATAGTCGCAACGGTTGTTTGTGGGGATTCCTTCTACGGCGAAAATATGGACGAGGCGAGGAAGATTGTACTGGACATGGTAAAAGGGCAAAAAGCCGATTTGTTCATAGCAGGGCCGGCCTTTAACGCAGGCAGGTACGGGGTTGCCTGCGGGGATATATGTAAGGCGGTGTCCCAGGAACTCGGCATTCCGGTACTGACCGGTATGTATATAGAAAACCCCGGCACAGACCTGTACCGGAAGCACATAAACATCGTACAGACCGGCAATTCCGCCGCAGATATGCGAAATGCGGTTCCCGTCATGGCAAAGGCAGCCCTGAAATTGGCAAGGGGTGAAGAGCTGAAAGTACCGGAAGACGGGGTAATAGAAAAAGGGATAAGAAAGAACATTTACAGGGAAACAAGGGGCTCCCAGAGGGCCGTTGACATGCTGATAGCCAAACTAAGCGGTCAGCCTTTTGAGACCGAGTATCCGATGCCCGACTTTGACAGGGTGACCCCCAACCCGGCGGTTAAGGACATGGGTAAAGCAAGGATTGCCCTTGTTACATCGGGGGGCATAGTACCCAAGGGTAACCCGGACAGTATAGAGGCCTCCAGCGCATCAAAATACGGCAAGTACGACATAGACGGCATTGCCGACCTTACTTCGGATGCATACCAGACCGCTCACGGTGGTTACGACCCGGTGTACGCCAACGAAGACCCGGACAGGGTACTGCCGGTGGACGTGTTAAGGGATATGGAGGAGGAAGGGATTATAGGTGGGCTGTACAGATACTACTATTCAACGGTGGGTAACGGCACTTCGGTAGGAAATGCAGTGGGTTTTGCAAGTGAATTCGTAAAGGAACTAAAAGAGGACGGAGTGGACGCGGTTGTACTCACCTCAACCTGAGGAACCTGTACTCGTTGCGGTGCAACGATGGTTAAAGAAATAGAAAGGGCAGGTATACCGGTGGTCCATGTATGCACGGTTGTTCCCATATCGCTGACGGTTGGGGCCAACAGGATAGTTCCTGCCATAGCAATTCCTCATCCGCTGGGCAATCCCAAGCTGGATAAAAAAGAGGAAAAGGCCTTAAGGAGACAGCTTGTAGAGAAGTCCTTGAAGGCACTGCAGACCGAAGTGGACGGTCAGACAGTTTTTGAAGGCTAGGAACAAAAAAGGACAAATGGGTGATGCCACGGCATCACCCATTTGCTAAAGTATGGAGGTGGATATATGTTTGCTGTAGTTAAGGGAACAAGCTATGTGCTGGTACACGCACCGGATGTAACTGTAAACAACGGCTCTACCCAGACGATGGAGAGAGCGTTAAACCCAAACTCCGAGTACCTGCAAAAAATAAAGTCACATCTGCGGGGATACGAGGACGTGGTCGCTTATGCCCCAAACCAGGTTTATATAGGTAACAAAAGCCCCGAGGACCTGTTGGGAATAGAAAAGCCCTGGTACCAAAACAGTATTCCCGGAGCGGAAAGGTACGGCAGGATGGGCGAGGTAATGCCCCAGGATGAATTCTACGGACTCATGAAGGTATCCGATGCCTTTGACCTTGTTAAGCTGGAGATGGGGTTTGCCGATTCTGCTAAGAAAAAGCTTTCAAGTCACCGGCTACTGGGTGAGAGGATAGCCGTAAAGCTCGGTGAGGGCGTAGACCTATCCGAGATAGAGGACCTTGTAAAAAACCACCACGCTGAGGGAATGTATATGGACGGTAGTCTTGTGGGATGCGTAAAAAGGGCCCACGACAGGGACATAAACCTAAGTGCCCATGTAATGTTCGAGAACTTAATAACCAAGGCGTCGGGTGTACTGGCCCTTATTGACCTGTTTCAACTTAACAACATAGACCCGGGCTGCGTAGAATACGTTATAGAATGCTCTGAGGAGGCTTGCGGGGACATAAATCAAAGGGGTGGCGGCAACTTTGCCAAATCAATTGCCGAGATAGCCGGCTGTGTTAATGCAACCGGTTCGGATACCAGGGGCTTTTGTGCGGCACCGGCCCATGCCCTTATAGAAGCGGCGGCCCTGGTTAAAGCGGGGGTATACAAGAACGTGGCCGTTGTGGGTGGCGGTGCCACAGCTAAACTGGGCATGAACGGCAAGGACCATGTGGCCAAGGGACTGCCGGTGCTGGAGGATGTCCTTGGCGGCTTTGCGGTGCTAGTTGGCGAGAACGACGGGAAAAATCCGGTACTCCGTACTGACCTGGTAGGTTTCCATACCGTAGGGACCGGGTCCTCACCCCAGGCGGTTATTACGTCGCTTGTTATTGCGCCCCTTGAAAAGGGCGGGCTAAAGATTACCGATATAGACAAGTACTCGGTGGAAATGCAAAACCCCGAGATAACTGTGCCGGCAGGAGCCGGAGACGTTCCGGCAGCCAACTACAAAATGATAGGTGCGCTGGGGGTTAAGCGTAACGAACTCAAGAGGGAAGACCTGCTGGATTTTACCAAAAAACATGGCATGCCCGGTTTTGCGCCCACCCAGGGACATATTCCTTCGGGGGTGCCCTTCCTGGGACACTGCAGGGATATGATGG
>Ga0172377_10001651_pt1 | contig 22661 bp, 25 predicted proteins | sample Pumphouse3metaG_FD_119749 | JGI IMG/M metagenome (GOLD analysis project Ga0172377, IMG submission 119749) | Leachate microbial communities from a municipal landfill in Southern Ontario, Canada - Pumphouse #3 metaG | ecosystem: Engineered > Solid waste > Landfill > Unclassified | place: Canada... | reverse complement strand
TGATAATGTATTTCTGTGCACAGAAATAGAAGATGATGACAGGGACGATTGCCATGGTGAGCCCTGCCATCGCCTGATTCCATTGGATGGTGAACACACCGAAAAAGGAACTGGTTGACAAAGGAATCGTTCGCAAGGCCTTGTTGTTCAACACCAAGGAAGGCAACAGGTAATCATTCCATATCCAGATGATATCCAGGATGATGACCGTCATCACCGTCGGCTTCAGCATCGGAAACACGATGCGCCAGAAGACCCCGAATACGGAACATCCGTCCAAAGTGGCTGCCTCCTCAAGGGAAATCGGAATACTTTTTACAAAACCATGAAATAGGAAAACAGCCATTGACATACCAAAACCTATATACATGAAGACGATTCCTCCATAGGTGTTGAGCACTTGAATGCCAAGAGTGAGCTTTGACCATTTCATCATCTGGACCAGTGGCATCATCAAAGTCTGAAAAGGAATCAGCATCGTCGCAACAAACACAAGATAGAGAAATTTGCTCAATCTATCGTTCTTGCGGGCAATCATCCATGCACACATGGAAGAAAATACAATGATGAAGAGGATGGAGACCACCGTAATGAGTATCGAGTTGCCAAAAGCCCTGAGAAAACTCATCTTCCCTGCAGCCTCAGCGTAATTTTTCCAGAGAAAAGTTGAGGGAAGCGCCACCGGATCCATGTACAGCTCGGCACGATTCTTCACTGAATTGATGAACATGATGTATAAAGGAAACAAGAAAATCAATCCGAGCATAAGGATAAACACGGACAGGATGATATTCCGACCTCTGTTTTTCGCGGTCATAACTGAACCTCCTTCCTCTTGGTAATAGAGACCTGGGTGATTGTCACTACGGCAATGAACAGGAAGAAAAAGATCGCTTTTGCCTGCCCGTACCCATAATGGTTGTAGGAGAAAATCTCATTGAAGATGTTCATAGCAACCAATTCTGTCGAAGTCCCCGGTCCTCCTCCTGTCAGTGAAAGGTTGGTGTCATACATCTTGAAACAGTTGGACAGCGAATAGAATATGCAGATTGTCACCGATGGCATGATCAAAGGGAACACTATGGAAAAGAATTTGCGAAAAGGGCCCGCACCATCAATTGTAGCAGCTTCAATCACATCATCAGGAACTGATTGGATACCGGTAATGTAGATAATCATCACATACCCAGCCATTTGCCAGGTGATGACCACAACCAATGCCGCTAGGGAAGCCTTGGGATTCAGCAACCAATTGAAGAAAATCCCAGTAAGTCCTGTATGCTCCCCGATAGTCTTGAAAGCATCGGAAAGAATAAATTTCCAGATGTACCCAAGGACCAGTCCCCCAATCAGATTCGGCATGAAAAACATAGTACGGGCGATGGTGTTGATCCTGAGTTTTGAAGTCACCAGCAAGGCAAAGACAAGACCAAGAATATTGATACAAACCACCGCCAGGATGGTGAATACCAATGTATGGATGGCAGACTCTCCAAAGCGTACGTCCTGGAATAGGTCCTTGTAATTTTGCATTCCGACAAAGGAAACAGGATTCGTCCCTAGACCGTTCCAAGAAACAAACGAATATCCAATGCCAATGAAGAAGGGAATGATGACAACAATGAAAAAAGCAAAAAATGCAGGGAATACAAACAAAAAGAACCACAGATGTTCTCGTTTTCTATTGGTTACCATAGATAGTTTTCTCCAACAATGGGAAAGGAAACGAAGATCCATCCCCTAAGGGAGATGGATCTTGAACGACATGTTTACTTCTTCAGACGTGTTTGGTATGCATCGTCAAGCCTGTTGACAAAGTCAATGCCACTCATTGAAGGAGTTGTGAAGAATTCCTGGGTAATTGGCGCAAAATCGGTATCGATGATATTGAGCGGCCAATTATTGAAAACCCAAGGCAAGGTGTTTCCACTACCAGCCGCGGCAGCGACATCGGCGGAAAGAGGATCCAGGGAATCAGTCGAGATATTGGAGGTCGCAGGGACAAATCCAAACTGGTTCACAATATAGTCCATCCCCTTTTGGGAAGTATAGAGCCAATCCAGGAACTTGATCGCAGCCTGTTGCTGCTCAGGGGAAACCTGGGAATTCACTACCCAATAATAAGGAACGGATACTGCAATTTTCTTGTTTCCAAGAAGAGGAAGACCAACAAGGCTCATAGAGAACTGAGGCTTGTAATCCTTGAACATCCCATAGCACCAGTTTCCCTGATGAATCATGGCTGTCTTGGAAGTAGCGAAATCTCCACAGGACCGGTCGTAATTAATCTCCATCGGATTGACCGCTTCTCTTCGGAGCAGTTCCATCAACTGGGCAAATGCCTGGAATTCCTTTTGATCGGCAAGCCGCACCCCACCTTTTTCATATGAGGCAAGGAATGCATCAGGATCTTCCATAAGGGCAAAAGGAGTATTAAGAATATGCCCAATCAGGAAATATGATTCCTGGCTCAATCCAAGAGGATTCACCCCCTTTGCGGAAAGATTCTTAATGGCAGCGAAGAAAGCGTCCTGCGAGGCAAGGTCGGAAGTCTTCACCATCTGGTCATTGACCACAAGACCGAATCCCTCAACACTATAAGGGACGCCGACACTCTTTCCTTCCATTTTCAAGGCAACTGGATCTGCAATGTATTTCTGCACAGACCCGGAACCGATATCTGCAAGATAGGACTTGAACATATCGGCTTCAGCCCCTTTACTGACCGTAAAGATTGTCGGAACCTCATCACCTGCAAGTTTTAAGCGAAGCTGGGCACGATAATCGTCACCAGTAGTCTCCCAAATCTCGACTTTGATACCTGTGTCGGCGGTGAAATCCTTCGCCACTTTTTCAAGTGAATCTGTAATTTCGACTTTTGATTGGAAGATGATGATTTTTGGGGTTTCTGTTTTCTTCTCGGTGGTTCCATTCGCAAACACGAAGCAGGCCACCAATAACATAAGCAACAAAGAACCTATACGTTTCATGACAAACTCTCCTTTCTTTGATAAAACATTTTACTAATTATCATAGCCAAGATTGAAAATTGTCAATGAAATATTTTGTATTAATTTGATTTATAAGGATTTACTTAAATATTTATGTAAAATATAAGTAAATAATTATTTATTTTTATGTAAAACACTATAAAATTGGGCCAGGTGCCACAGAAGTCCGCTCAATCAGTTTCGCAGTAATCCTGAAGGTTTCCCTATTCATATCCTCCTCAATGTTCCCCACCAAGGCCTGTGCGGCCAGATATCCACGTTCATAATCGGGAATATCAATAGTAGTTATGCCGTTGTATTCAGCAATAGCGTTATTGTCAAAACCGGTCACGGAAATATTCTTTCCTACTATCAATCCATTCTTGTTGAACGTCTTTATCGCTCCCATCGCCATATTGTCATTGGCACAGACCAGCACCTGGGGACAAGTCTCAGTGAGCAAGAGTATCTGAGCCGCACGTATCCCGCTATTTTCATGCCAGTCTCCTGCAATGTATCCATCCCTGGTGAAACGTACCCCATTCGCAATCAGTGCATCTGCGAATGCTTGGTACCGTTCCTTATTGTCCGCTGAGTTTTCCACACCACCAAGAAAAGAGAAACGGGTGAAACCCTTTTTTGCAAGAGAGTCAACCAATGCATACATTGAATCATAATTATTTACAAGAATGCTTTTTATGTAAGGATTGTCTATTGTGCGATCCAATACAACGATGGGATACCATTCATTGGCTTTTCTATCTAGGATCTCACTGGGAAGTTTCCCGTCCAAAGCAATACAACCACTGGTCACTGAAGGATTCATGTATTTCTCACACATCCGTCCGGTACATATTAGTAAATCATAGTCATGGGCATAGGCATAATCATGAATCCCATGAATGACTTCCAGATAAAAGGAACGATCAAAATCGCTGAAAGTAAACAGGATGGTCTTGGGTTTTCCCATCTTCAGATTCTTTCCCATGATGCTGGGAGAGTAATTCTGCTCCTTGCAGATAGCGAGCACCCGTTCTTTTGTGGACAAGCCAACATTTGACTTCCCGTTGAGCACATTCGATACGGTCGCAGGTGAGGTTCCTGCAAGCTCGGCAATTTCTTTCACACCAATCATAGTATCTCGTAGCATACGGCATTTTATAAAAAATTCAAGCTTTTTACTAGAAATTTTACTAAATTACGCCCGTGCCGCCTTCCCCTGGTCCCCGACTTTCTGAATCTTTGCCTTGATGAGTTCGGAATCTCCCAGGTATTCCTTGTGAATGACAGAAAAATCATCTGCAAATTCATAGACAAGAGGAATACCGGTGGGAATATTGACATTCATAATTTCCTCCTTCGTCAGATGATCGAAATACATGACAAGGGCGCGAAGCGAATTTCCATGGGCGGCAATCAGAATACGTTCCCCGCTTTCCATCGCCGGCTTAATTTCTTCCTCAAAATACGGAACAGTACGGGCGATAGTATCCTTCAGGCTTTCAGTTAAGGGAAGGACATCCTTGGGAACTCCTCGATATTGCGATTGCAGGGCGGGATTACGAGCATCACTGATATCGAGTGCGGGAGGCTGTATATCGAAAGAACGTCGCCAGACATGCACCTGCTCCTCGCCATATTTAGCAGCGGTGTCGGCTTTGTTCAACCCCTGCAACGCACCATAATGCCGTTCGTTGAGTTTCCAGCTCTTGAAAACCGGTAACCATTCCCTATCCATCGCCTCCAACGCCAGATTGAGGGTATGGATGGCTCTTTTCAGATAAGAGGTATAACAGCGATCAAACTCATACCCCCGTTCAAAAAGAATATTCCCAGCACCTCTGGCTTCTTTTTTCCCCGTCTCTGAAAGATCAACATCAGTCCAGCCGGTAAAACGGTTCTCTTGGTTCCAAATGCTTTCTCCGTGCCGTAACAATACCAATTTCATAAGGAACTCCTCTTGTTCCCCAAAGATACTTATGTGTCAGGGGGATACCAAGACCAATTGTCGAGGAAAATTCTCGGCTTGCCAAGTATTATAACCCAAAATATGAGCAAAAATGTCTTTAAAGGATATTATTTTGTCCTTAAAAGATAGTATATTGCATACAGGAGAAAGAGAATATGGCTACTGAGTTATTGAGAGTCCAAGATATTGCAGCCGAGGTCCAAGAGAAAAACCTTCTCGAGCATATCAATCTGGTAATAAACGAAGGAGAGATCCATGTGCTAATGGGACCGAATGGAGCAGGCAAGTCAACCTTGGGGAATGTTATCATGGGACATCCCTCCTACCATATCAGTCATGGTTCTGTACGTTTTCTTGGAGAGGACATTACAAAAATGACTCCTGACAAACGAGCCCGCAAGGGATTGTTCCTCTCTTTCCAAAATCCCGAGGAAGTCCCTGGTGTCAGTCTGGAAAACTTCCTAAGAACCGCAAAAAGTGCTATCAAAGGGGAAGAGGAGAATGTATTTGTCTTCAATCTTGCATTGAAAAAACTCATGAAGACCCTCGACATGGATCCGAGTTATGCCGACCGGCAACTGAACGTGGGATTCTCTGGAGGAGAAAAGAAAAAATCGGAAATTCTCCAGATGCTTGCACTTGAGCCACGCCTGGCAATCTTGGATGAAACGGACTCGGGGTTGGATATCGATGCGGTCAGGATTGTCTCCCAGGGAATCAAGGCGTTCCATAATAAGTCAAACGCATTACTCATTATCACCCATAACACAAAGATCCTGGAGAACATCACCCCTGATTTCGTCCATATCCTGGTGAAAGGTCGTCTTGTCGCCCAAGGAGATGCTTCCTTAATCCGGACCATTGAACAGAAAGGATATGCCCCGTTCTTTGAAACCCAGGAGATGCTATCATGAGCAAAAAAAAGACAAAACTCGAGGAAATGGATTTTTCCCGTTACGACTTCCGCAACAGAGAGGATCCGGCCTATAAAGTCTCAAACGGATTAACAAAAGAGATTGTCTCAAGTATCTCCCAAGAAAAGCACGATCCATCATGGATGCTTGATTTCAGACTTCACTGCCTTGAGATATATGACCATCTGAAGCTTCCATCGTGGGGTCCTTCCCTGAAGGAACTGTCATTGGATGAGATTGCAACTTACGTAAAACCCCGCACCACCATGAAAGATTCCTGGGAAGAAGTCCCTTTGCAGATCAAGGACACCTTTGAACGATTGGGGATCCCTCAAGCTGAAAGAGAATCGTTGGCAGGAGTCGGGGCCCAATATGATTCGGAAGTGGTCTATCACAACATGCAAAAGGAAGTATCAGAACAAGGGGTCATCTATACGGATATGGAATCAGCCCTTACGGAACACGAGGATATGGTCAAGAAGTACTTCATGAAACTCGTACCTCCCTTTGACCATAAATTTGCGGCCCTGCATGGCGCTGTCTGGTCGGGGGGTTCCTTTGTCTATGTCCCGGAAGGGATTCATGTCAAAGCCCCATTACAATCTTATTTCAGACTTAATGCGGCGGGAGCCGGACAATTCGAACACACCTTAATCATCCTCGCACCAGGATCAAGTCTTCATTTCATCGAAGGATGCTCCGCGCCTAAGTACAATGTACTCAATTTGCATGCAGGATGTGTGGAACTCTATGTAGGGGAAGGTGCCCGGTTACGGTATTCGACCATCGAGAATTGGTCCAAGAATATGATGAATCTCAATACGAAGCGGGCCAAAGTGGAGCGAAACGGAACCATCGAATGGGTCTCCGGTTCCTTTGGCTCACACATCTCAATGCTCTACCCCTCGAGCCTGCTCGTAGGAGAAGGAGCGCATTCACAATACACCGGTATCACGTTTGCAGGAAAAGGGCAGATACTCGACACAGGAGCGAAAGTCATCCATTCCGCTCCAAACACGACTTCGTCAATCAGTACCAAATCCATTTCAAAAAACGGGGGGGTCTCCATAACCAGAAGCCAGGTGTCAGTGGCAGCAAAGGCATTCGGGGTCAAATCCACGGTTTCCTGTGAATCGTTGATGCTGGACAGCCTCTCCCGATCGGACACGATACCGGCGATGGATATCAAGAATGACCAGGCTGACATCGGTCATGAAGCAAGGATCGGAAGAATCAGCGACCAGGCCATCTATTATCTGATGACCAGGGGGATTGGTGAAAAGGATGCAAGGACTTTGATCGTCAGGGGGTTCGCAGATCCCATCGCTAAAGAATTGCCCATGGAATATGCGGTGGAGATGAATAATCTAATCAATTTGGAAATGGAGGGCAGCATCGGCTGAAACGCATATGGAACGAAATATATCTCAATTTCACTTAGGGGATATCAACAGTATTCCCTCGAAAACATGGAATCACTTAAAAATGAACGAGGTTGATTTGACGATTCCCTCACTGAACGTAGCAGAAAAGGAACAACGGCCACAATCATCAAAAAGCAATGGTTATGAAATTGGTCCTTCAGCCCTTCCCTCCGAGCAAAAAAGGAAAATCGCCAGGATTCAGACAGGAAGCGGTGAGAACCTTTCTTGTTTCATTGTCAAGAATGACAATGCAGGTTGTTCAATCAGAATCGATGGACAAATCAAGAAGCCCATTGAAATCGCCTATGAACTTAATCGAGAATACCCGACAATAATTGACAACACTTCAATCTTGATTGGAAAAGAGGCTAAGGCGACCATAGTGCAGACATATCGGGTGAAAGGCGAAGGAGATTTTTTCCATGCCGGAAGCACTCACGTGAGAGTCGGCCCTTATGCACAATTCACTCTGGTGCAAATCCAAATGACGGATTCTTCAACCTTTGATTTTCAAGATACAGGTTTCGAGTTGGAGGAGGGAGCCCAAGTCTCCTTGATCCAGGTACTGCTGGATAGCCAGCACACCTATGCAGGGGCCAAAGCCCTTTTGCAAGGCGAAGGAAGTTCTTTCCATTTAGGATGCATATACCTAGGTGATGGCATCCGAACCATAGATACAAACTATGTGGTGGAACATCATGGTAAGAAAACCACCTCGAATATCACTGCACGGGGAGTGTTGCTGGATTCAGCTTCAAAAATGTTCCGTGGTACCATTGATTTCAAATCGGGAACGAAGGGAAGCAAGGGTTCGGAAGAAGAATTCGCCTTGCTATTCGGTCCTTCGGTTGATAACAAGTCAGTACCTCTGATTCTTTGTGGGGAGGAAGACGTTGAGGGAGCGCATGCGGTAAGTTCAGGAAGAATAGATGCCAACGCCCTTTTGTATCTGATGAGCCGGGGCCTTGATCAGAAACACTCGAAGAAACTGCTTATCAAGGGACAATTCTTTCCTGTTGCCAAGATGATTGAGGACGAGGTACTCCGTCAGGAAATTCTGGATACAATCGAAAGAAGGCTTGAAAACCATGAATACTAAAGATTATCGCTTGGACTTCCCTCTTTATTCTGCAAAAGAACAAAAAGGACCATTGGTATATCTGGACAATGCCGCGACCACACAGAAGCCTGGGAGTGTAATCAATGCAATGTCCGAATATTACCGCACGTGGAATGCGAATCCCCATCGAGGAGTATATCGTCTTTCTGTTGAATCAACGAGACTTTATGAACAGGCACGACGGACGGTCTCTGATTTCATTCACGCCAAGGACAGTGATACCATCATCTTCACTCGCAATACCACCGAATCACTCAATCTTCTTTCCTGGACACTAGCCCGGTCAATACTCCATAAAGGGGATGAGGTAGTCATTCCTGTTTCAGAACATCACAGCAACCTGGTGCCTTGGCAACAGGCGTGTCAGGCAACAGGAAGTTCCTTGGTCTATCTTTATTTGGATAAGGAGGGAAACATAGCCGATGAGGAAATTGAACGGAAGATCACTGCAAGAACAAAAATCGTCTCATTCGCTTTGGTAGGCAACGTACTTGGAATTGCTTTGCCTGCACATAAACTCATCACAAAGGCTCATCGTGTCGGAGCACTGGTTATCGCCGACTGTGCCCAGAGTATCGCTCATATGAGTCTCGATGTCTCATCCCTTGACCTTGATTTCGCAGCTTTCTCCGCCCATAAAATGTATGGCCCTTTGGGAATCGGGGTTCTTTTTGGCAAACGGAATCTACTTGAAGAACTTCCTCCTTTCCTTACTGGAGGTGATATGATTGAATATGTACAGGAACAAGAAAGTTCTTTTGCTCCTATTCCTCAAAGGTTTGAGGCGGGAACCCAGGATGTCGCAGGTGCAATCGGATTACGGGCGGCAATCGAATATGTCCAGCAAGTCGGATACAAGACCATTGAAGAAAAAGAGACTGAGATCACCCAATATGCTCTTGAACAACTCTCTTCCCTAAACTGGATATCTCTCTATGGAAAAGTCTCAAAGGGTGAGCGCAAGTTTCCAATCATCACCTTCAACGTGGAAGGTATCCATCCTCACGATGTGGCTTCTCTTCTTGATGAAGAAGGGATATCCATTCGAGCAGGTCATCATTGCGCGCAACCTTTGATGAAGTACCTGGAAGTCACTGCCACCTGTCGTGCCAGCTTCGCCCTTTACAATACCAAGGCGGACATTGATGCACTGATTATCGGCCTAAAGAAGGTAAGGAGAATTTTTGGATATGACTATTGAGGAAATGTACAAGCAAGTAATCCAGGGGCATTCCAATTCAAAAAGGAACAAGCGTCACCTTGCGCATCCGACTGTGGTGCAACCCGGGGTGAATCCCAGCTGTGGAGATGAAATCGTACTGGAATTGGAAACCACCTCAGATGGATTGATAAAGGATATTTCTTTTACAGGGAATGGATGCGCCATCTCCCAGGCATCAACTTCCATCATGGCGGACCTGGTCAGAGGGAAAAAAATTGCGGAGGCTGAACGGTTGGATGCATTATTCATGCAAATGATCCGTGAAGGTGCGGAAGATGAACAAGTGGTTGCGCAGCTTCAGGAAGCAGGAGTATTCTCTACAGTGTCTCATATGCCTGCAAGAGTGAAGTGTGCGGTCCTTGGTTGGCATACCTTGACTGAAGCATTGAAACAGGTCGGCAAGACAACATAAAAACGAGGTTGAATGAAATGGCTGATAACTACGGATGTCCTTTAGGTGATGCCCTCCAGCTTGCACTCTGGCATGAACGGGAAGAGAATTCCTCTTTGGTGTTCACTGTACCAGAAGGATCCGGATACGGATTCTTGCAACTGATCCGCATTGATGAGGGGAAAGCGGCTTTCCGTACGGATTTGTTCCTTTATGAACCACTACGACCCATCTCATTTCATTTGTTTCCTGATGATACCCGGTCTTTTCTGTTTTTCTTCGATGCTGAGCATGATCACAAGATACAATGTTGCTTACCTGATTCCACAGGAAGAGGCTCTCTTGAAGAGATCCCTGCTGGCCATCTGGTACGATTGGTCGGTTTTTCCTATAAGGAATCAACTTTCCGTTCCTATTTATCCATGCGATATTCTGAAGATACCGGACGAATCGCCTGCCTGATGGAAGGAATCCCTTTCTCAATTGAAACCGAATACGCCCTGGATTTATTTGGCAAGATTGGAAAAGTGACAAGTAAGGGCCCAAGTGCCATCCGCCAAATTTCCGATGCCATGGACATGTTCTTGTTTTATTTGACAAACAACACCCACGAGCTTTGCACATCCTGTTCTCTGTGTTCAAAATATCATTCAGAGGATAGAATGGGATTGTGTGCGGTTGCCTCTTATCTTCTCAAGTATCCTGAGGAATCACCCTCAGTGGAAAAGCTGGCTCGGCTGGCCTGCATGAGCCCTACGAAACTCAAGAACCTGTTCAAGCAGGTATATGGGAAAACCTTGTATGGGTATTTGCGTTCGGTCAGAATGGATCTTGCCGCCACCCATCTCAAGGAAGGCCTCTCCGTTACCGAGGTGGCCTTCTCGGTTGGATATCAGAGCGTCAATCGGTTTTCAGAAGCTTTTCGTGATGCATTTGGAAAATATCCCAGCAAGATAAAGAAGGAATCACAAAACAAGAAATTACAATGACACAAGGATTCATGCGCCTTCTCATATTCTTGTTATTGTTCTTCGGATGATACATGCAAGTTATTCGCAATAATATTTGCAAATGACTTGCATTTTATAAAATCACATGATATATTCGTCTCCACATCACAGAAGTTGATGGTTGGAGAAATTATGAAACACAACACTTACAAGATTCTTTTCCTTTGCATAGCATTGGGATGCTGTTCGTTCTTGTTCGCCACAGGAGTTGCTGAAAAAGCCCCTGTAAAGATTGAAAAACCAATTATTGCTGTAAGCATTTTGCCACAACAGTATTTCGTGAATCGCCTTGCAGGAGATTTAGTCGATTCTGTCGTTTTGGTGGGGGAAGGACAAGATCCTCATTCCTATGAGCCGACCCCAAGTCAAATGGCACAATTGTCAAAAGCACAAGCATGGGTCCTTTCAGGAACCGATTTTGAGCTCTCGTTGAAACCTAAGGTCGCCTCATTGTATCCGAAGCTGTCCATAGTCGATGGCACGGAAGGTATGACTTTCCGTACGCTTGAGGCCCACAGCCACGAAGGGGAAGAAAAACACGAAGAAGCAAGTGGCCTTAATATTGATCGCCATACCTGGCTAGGCAGAAAAACTGCGGAAATCATGGTGGCACATTTACGTGATACACTTATCACCATGGTTCCTGACCAGAAAACAGTGATTGAAGCGAATTATTCCGCATTGATATCGGAAATAGAGCAGGTGTTTGCACAATTGCATACCGAACTGGCTTCATTACAAGGAAGAACTGTCTTTGTATATCATCCTGCGTTTGGTTATTTCCTGGATGAGTTTGGTATCGTGCAAGAATCAGTGGAGACCGGGGGAAAGGAACCAACTGCAAAAGCCCTTCAATCCTTGATTGATGAAGCGCAAGCCGATCATGCCGTAGCAATATTCGTTCAGTCACAATTTCCTGTCACTGCGGCAAAGACCATCGCCGAGTCCATCGGAGCTCAAGTACTCCCTCTTAATCCTCTTGCCTATGACTGGATGGAGAACATCAAGCAGATGGGTAAGACCTTGTTGACCGCTGTCGAACCGATACGATAGAGTGGTTACATGAGAAGAAAGGTTGAATCAGACGTCTCCATTGAAATGGAGACGTCTGGTCAGGTTCCAGTGGTATTGCGTTTTTCCCATGTCGGGTTTTCCTATGAATCCTTGCCAGTGCTGTCCAATGTGTCCTTTCATGTTCATGAAGGAGAATTCGTCGCATTTGTCGGCCCCAATGGATCAGGAAAAACCACCATACTTAAATTGGTTCTTGGACTTGAACAAAGTCAGGAAGGGACTGTGTCTCTTTTAGGCGGAAATCCCAAACGGACGCGATCCTTGGTGGGATATGTCCCCCAACATGCCTCCTATGATCGGATGTTCCCGGTCTCGGTTGGAGAAGTGGTGAGGATGGGACGGTTGCGTTCCTCTCTTCATCGATATACCAAAGAGGATGATCGATTCGTGCAAGAAGCTCTTGAACAAGTGGATCTTTCAAATCTTCTTGATCGTCCCTACAGCAATCTTTCTGGGGGACAACGACGCCGAGTGCTGGTGGCCAGGGCTTTGGCCGTCCACCCCCAAATACTGTTGCTTGATGAGCCTACGGCAAATATGGACAAGGAAAGCGAGACCAGGTTGTTTGAAACACTTGGAAGACTCAAAGGCAAGACCACTATCATGATAGTCGCTCATGATATGAGCATTGTCTCAGCGATGACTGATCGAGTATTCTGCATCAGTAGCCATGGGCAAGAGGGTTTGGGACGTACTGTAGTCCAACACAAGATGGTTCCTGAGCCCGAGGATACTATGAAATTACGGGTCTTGCATAATGAGGATATCCCGGGAGATGTTTGTCCTCTTAAGGAAAATGAGGAGCAACAGTAAATGAATTTTTTCCAAGCCTTAACCCTACCTTTTATCCGTAACGCTCTCATGGCAGGAATACTTTCCTCAGTACTGTTCGGCATCATAGGCTCTGTGGTGACCGTTCGAAGGATAGCGGGATTGGCAGGATCCATTTCACATGCGGTTTTGGGAGGAATTGGAATTGCTTTATACCTGAATGCAACAGGAAAAGTCCCAGGCCTTCCTCCTTTGGCAGGTGCGGTTGTCTTCGCCTTACTATCAGCAATAATCATCGGCTATGTATCCCTGAAAGGGAAGCAAAGGGAAGACACGGTCATCAACGCTATTTGGGCGATAGGAATGAGTATTGGAGTCCTTTTCATGGCAAAGACCCCTGGGTACACCGACCCCTCGAGTTATTTGTTCGGAAATGTACTGCTCATTTCCAATCAGGATCTCTTTTGGCTCTTTATCCTTGACATCGTTGTCCTTTTTCTGACCCTGAGGTATTATCCTCAGATTGAGGCCTCTTCGTTCGATGAGGAGTTTACCCAAGTGAGGGGCATACAAACACAGAGGATCTTTCTCATCATCCTAGGTATCACCGCCGTCTCAGTGGTATTCCTTCAAACGTACGTCGGGATTGTCATGGTCATCGCCATGCTGACTCTCCCCGCAGGTACCGCAGGTTACTTTGCTAAGAATCTTGCAACAATGATGATCGGCGGCACGCTTTATGCTGCTTTGTTTTCCTTCGGGGGATTGGCCGTCGGTTGGATACTGGATGTCCCGGTGGGAGCAATGACGGTGGTTTTCGCCGGTGCTGTCTTTTTGGGCACGGCTGGTTTCACCCTGCTTAGGAAAAAGATAGCACGACGAAAGAAACAACAGGGGAACTCATGATCATGCTTTCTTGACCTGATAGGTCGCTATCTCCCACAGGCCTTGTGAATCGGCTCCAGTGGCGCTACTGAGCAATCTGTCAAAACAATACCCTTCATGGAGAAACGCAATCTCAAGATGGCAAAGAGCAATACCCAGATCTATTGTGTTGAAATAAGCTCGCTTGCTTTTGGGAATGAAAGATTTAAGCTGAGTATTTTGATACACCATGACCAAGGACCCTTTTTCCTCTATTCTCCAAGGCTGGGTATTACAGGCGCTAGGCGCCACTCTCACCGCTTCCTTCACCTTTGGAGAGAAATCTCCTTGCCATATTTTCCCCATGTCTTTTCTGTTGAATTCAGAAATCCCGGTTCGAAAGTCATGTGCGCTACTCTTTCCAAGAGCAAGCATGATGACATATTCCAACCCAGCAACTTGATGCTCCTTCACCTTGGCCAGTCCATACCAGCAGGAACCAATATTGAGTGAGGCACAATACAGGTCCATTTGTTGCAACATATATCCAGCATTCAAAAGATAATTCGGGTCCTTCTCACTATACATGAGCAAGCAATATTCTCCCCATTTGGCTGTGGTCTCTTTTCTCGGTACTAAAGCGAACTTGACCTTGATCTTCTCATAAAGAGGTATAATGGTTCTTGTTTTCTGAACAATCCCCTCAAGTTCTTCTGTGGTCAGAGTAAGAGTCCCGTCATATTTCCTCATTGATTTTCGTTTAAAGATTGCATCATAGAGTTCTTTCATATATTCTTTATCCTCTCATTTTAAAAAAACTGCAACTAGTATTTTTAATTTCTTTTAATCCAATGACCTATATGATAAAACACCCCTTCCTGAATAAGGAAGGGGTGGGAAAAACGACCCGTTTTCTATCTTACGAATCTTGAGTTGTAATTCTTCCGTTGTGCTACTGTTGTGGCATGCTCCTCACATTCACCATCACAAACAGCATTCCGGTTCCTTCCTTGGAAAGAAGCATCCTCAGCAGAGGAAGCTCTTTGCTGCTGCAACCTTCCCTCTGCGTTCCAGCCTTGTGAGATCCTGAAAGCGTTACTGCGGTTCATGATCCCTGAAGAACATCCGTCAGCTTGATCAGCACTTGCCTGCATAGACCTGACACCTGTTCCCCTGTTGTTGTTCCTGCTGAGGCTACTGGCACTAACGCCCATCACCACGATACCCAATACGATCAAAACCGCTAAAACTCTTTTTGTCATAAATGACTCCTGTTTTTTATTTTTGTCCCTTGGACATCTTGAATATGAAAGATAAAACTTAAAAAAGTATTGAAATTTAGGCTCAATCATAAATCTTGTGGGATTTTCTCAGTTGCAGGGTTTCTGGCATAGTCCTTCCTGCTGGCATCGAAGAGCTTGCGGAAGAACTAATCGTCATCGGGGCAGCCATATCCTTACCTCCTGAGTGTCTTGGTTTTGTTGTTGACCCCCTATCTTTCCTATGGGGATATCACGGGTCGCATGGGCGATGATACCACTCGGAGCGGTTGCCATGCACATGCCCATGATGTCCGTGATTGCCATGGCCATGGAGGGTCCGTCGGCCACCTGGAGGCTTCCGAGAGCTTTTCCTTGATCAGACCCAGTGCGAAGGGCAGCTTGCTCTCCCCCATCAGGTCCTCATGCCTGTCCCTATGCCTCCTTTCCTGGCCACAGGCTCTTTGCTGAAGAGCGGGCTGGATTTGGATTTTCCCCTTCCCCGCTTCCTCGTCCTTTCTCATAAGGGTCTGCTTTGAGGAGGTGAGGATATATCTGCTCTTTTTCAAGGACTGGGCAGCCGTGTCGTCTCCCTCAGGCGGAAGCCTTTCCTGTCCATCCTTGCGAGCCTCGCCAACACCCTTGTCATTGAAGTTCTTTATTACATGCAAGTAATCGGAGGCCACCTGGATGCGGTCCTCCTGTCTGTTGTGTTTGGTAACTAAGCAATGCTGGGACGGTCCTTCCTTATGCAATTATCTTCAGCTTTTTGCTCTTCTCCCTGTCCTGTTCATGGCTGAACTGTTCTTGCATCCCTCAAAAAAATGATTGATCCATTATTTCCTTTTTGAAATCACTACATCATTGCCCAAGCTTTGTCAGAGTTTTGAGAAGCTATTGCTTTTCATCGGTGTTGCTGGTATAGTATTTATGTAAGCAATTCTTACAAGGAGCTGTATATGGATATGCAAGTGTTATCAGTATCATCCAAAGGGCAGGTAGTTCTCCCAATGGAAATGAGAAAGAAGCTCTCAATTGGAAACGGAACCAGACTTGCAGCATATTCTTCTGGGGATGTGATTATGCTCAAAGTAGTCAAACTCCCAACAATTGAGGATTTCAACGCTGCCTTGGACAAGGCACAAGAGTGGGCTGCTTCCGTAGGTTTGAAAGAAGAAGAGGTCAATAAGATTATTAAGGATGTGCGTCAAAGAAAGCGAGAAAAAACCAATTGAGAATAGTCATTGATACAAATGTTTTCATTTTGGGAGTTTTCTTTGGTGGTTATCCTAGAAAACTCATTACTGCAGTGGTAGAGGGAGAAATTGAGTCTTTTGTATCTCCTCAGATTCACGAAGAATATACGGAAATCGTAGAGGAGATGCAGAAACAATATCATCAACGTTTTGACGAAGTGATATTCTCCATATTTCTTAGTAAACTTAGCATTGTTCTTCCTGATAGTAAGATTGATCTTTGTAGAGATCCTGATGACAACAAATTCCTTGAGTGTGCCAAAGATTCAAAAGCCCTATATATTGTTAGTGGAGATAAAGACCTTCTTGTTCTCAAGCAAATGGAGAATATTCAGATTCTTACGGCAAAGGAATTCTGTGACAATTATCTCAAATGATGACTGTACCACTGAGGGGGGGGCACTGAGTGTTTAAACCTATGAAACGTTGCCGGACGATACAAAATGATGTGCAATTTCAGCTCCCACAAAGTTAAACGTTAACGCACTTCAGAGCATGTTGTTAAGAGATTTATCACCAAATAGTGTCGCTGGAAGAACAGTACAGATAAAAAGCCTGCCTCTCGGGCTGGATGGGCCGCCTCCCGGCAACGGTGCATTCCTCCTGCAGCCTCTGCAGGTCGATGTCCTTGGCGGTGGGGCAGGTCCCTGGCGCAATTGCTTATGCGGCATCCTGCATGTGGCTGTGCCCGCAACGGGGGCATATGCACTGTTCGTCATCCTTCCCAAGATGCCCCTGTACCAGAAACATCTCTCTGCCTGATACGGTTCTGATAGTTCCTGCAGTGTGATCGGGGAGACCTACCAACGATGAGGGCAATGTGATATAGGCGGTCCTCCTGTTTGTTGTGTTTGGTAACCAAACAATGCAGGGACGGCCCTTCCTTATGCAATTATCTTCAGCTTTTTGCTCTTCTCCCTGTCCTGTTCATGGCCGAACCGTTCTTGCATCCCTCAAAAAAATGATTGATCCGAAATTTAAGGACTTTTTAAGATTTTTCCTTTACCATGTTCATAGAGGCAAAAAAGATGAGAGTCCTTATCATTGAAGATGAAGAAGCGCTTGCCGAAGCCATAAAGGAAATATTCAAGAAGGAACACATAACCGCAGAGTATGTACTTGATGGGCAGGAAGGCCTTCAGTGGGCCCTGGCAGGGGAATATGACGCCATCGTCCTGGACCTTCTTCTTCCGTCGCTTGATGGAATCTCAATTCTCAAGACTCTTCGTAGCAAGGGAAAGCAGACACCAATCATTCTCCTTACAGCCCTTTCCAGCATAGAGGATAAAGTCAAAGGTCTGGATATGGGTGCCGATGATTACCTTCCCAAGCCTTTCGATAGTGCAGAGCTGGTGGCAAGAATAAAGACAATCACAAGAAGAAAGGGTGTGGTGCGGACAGAACTGAAAGCCTTTGACCTTGAGCTTGATAGCAAAAGTGCTGAATTGAAAGTAGGAAGCGAAAAAGTAAAACTCAGTGCAAAGGAATACCAGCTAATGGAGAAGTTCCTTACCTACTCTGGTCAAATTTTTTCCAAGGAGCAGCTTTTTACCAGCATCTGGGGTTTTGAGAACGATTCAGCTTACAATACAGTGGAAGTGTACATTTCCTTTCTCAGGAAAAAACTCATATCTTTGCAATCCCAAGCAAGGATTACGACAACCTACGGACTTGGCTATGCACTAGAGGGATAACATGATTAAGAAGCTTCAGCATAAGATTACCATTACGACACTCATTATCACCACCATAATCATTTTTCTCAGCTTATTCGGTATTAATTTTTACGTTAATAAGAAAGATCAAAGAGAATGCAGTTCCAAATTATCAAGGGCAAAGGAACTGATGTTCTCCTCAACCCAACAGATAAAAGGACAATATGGAAGACAGTTTCCACAGAATGTGACCTTATTGGATGAGGGAAGCAATCCTGATCTATGGGAGAACATCATCAATGAGAGAAGTGATAGCGGTACAATCTCTGGTTACCACTATCTTAGGTTTCCCTCCTCAAAAGGAATCACAATACTCACCACTTCTTCCAATGATATGCTATTCTCAACTCTTAAGAAAACAAGTATTCTTGTCGGTTTTGTCGTGTGGTCTTTTATTCTTGTCATGATGCTCTTCATCTCTCCCTGGCTGACCAAGCCGATAGAGGAATCGATTAGGATGCAAAAGCAATTTATCCTGGATGCCTCACATGAAATAAAAACACCAATCGCAGCGATACGAGCCAACGGTGATATTCTCCATGATTCCATTGGAGAAAACAAATGGTTGGAAAATATCCAGACGGAAGCAAAAAGGATGTCGGAGCTCCAAGAAGAGATGTTCCAACTTGCAATGCTCGAATCACAAAAAAATGAAGAGGAATCAAGCTCCTTTGATATATCCAAAGTGATTGAACGAGAAGCCCTTTCCTTTGAGAGTCTCTGCTTCGAACAAGGAATCACCTACGATATTTCCTGCGAAAGCAATATTCCCGTCCATACCAAAAAGCATGCGGTTTGTCAGATTGAACGTATCCTTCTTGAAAATGCATTGAAATACGTGAAAGAGAAAGGGCACATACAAGTCAAGTCTTGGAAGGATAAGAACAAAGCCTGTTTCTCGGTCTATAACAGTGGAGAAGGAATACAAGAAAAGGAGAAGGAGAAGATTTTTACCCGTTTCTATCGTGGTGACATCTCGCGAAGTAGAAAAAGCGGCGGAGCAGGATTGGGTCTTTCGATTGCAACTCAGTTGGTCAAGTCCATGCAAGGAGATATCTCGGTGGAAAGCAAAGAAGGAGAGTGGATTTGTTTCACCGTTACCCTGCCTCGCTAGTTTTTTTATCTCCGTAACCCAAGTGGCTTCCGCCTCCTTTGTTTTTATCCATGATGAATCGATAGGTAAAGACGATTGCCTTGCATGTCAGGTCTTCACATAAATGAGGAGGATCGGTTTCCTGAAAGCCAGAAGGACGTAATTCTCTACATCTCACTGAACCAAACTGCTTGGTGAATTCCTGAGCAAATTCATAGCATAAAGCAACGACTTCCTCTTCTTTCCTGCCTTTCTCCAGAAAATAGATACCAAGAAACATCAGGGATCCCTCAACAAGGCCACACTGGTCCCGATGTCCGCCCGCCCCATGAAGGCCAATGGCACTCAGATATGTCTGTTTCTCTATTGTGATGTGGAAAAGATCACCCAGAGTAGTCAACATAGTACGAGCGCAGTTGATATCACATTGATAATAGGCAGTATGTACTTTATTCTCAATAATCCTCTCGATTTCCATGATACCAGCATAAAAGGAATGCTTGTCTATGGCAAGTTCCTGTAAATCAAGAAGGATGTTGATTTCTTGTAACTAATGATATATCTTATAATTAGTGGTGGGAAATGAAATGTTTAAAAAGATTGTCATGGTTGAAGTTTTCAATGACCCAATCAAGCTTCTTGCGACATTGATACTTACTCAGCTTGTAGCCTCTTTGATCGTCGATCATCTTGGCTATAACCAACTAGAAGTGTTTAGAAGAATCCTTAGTTGTCATTGTTGGGAACATGAAGGTGCGTTTTACCAACAATATTTTGGAGTAAAGAAATGGAAGGACCGGCTTCCAGAAATGGGAAGTAACACTCCTTCGCAATTCAGGAAGAACAAGATGGAAAGCACCAAGGTTGACTATCTTTACCAATTCATCCTTGAGACGGTAAGAGCTGAACTTTGCCATGGACTTTCCTTTGCCTTCGGGTTGTTGATTATCATCAATAATCAACCAAGGCTTATGCTTATGGCAATACTATACATTGTATCCATTAATATACCTTTCATCATCATCCAACGATATAATCGTCCTCGGCTTGAGAAATTGTTGGAAAAGATATCAAATTCAACCGAAGAATTCTTGGTTCCGGTGAAAAGCCTCTATAACTAGAGCCATTTCTTTATTTGTAATGACTTTCTCTTGCAAGCAAGTCATTGTTGGAATACCATACTTATTATGGATATGTATGAACTGACTTCCCATATGAGAAGCCTTATCAATATAATAAATAAAGAGACCTCTTTTAATCCAAACACCATTACTCAGGAAAAAATTGAGAAGTTGAATGATTCTGTTTCCGCTTCCTCCGCCTTCAAGCATGCCCTGGGGAAATATCCTTCCAACATTGAAAGTGAGACTTTTATCATTCCTGTCATCGATGGAGCGATCACCGGATACTATTTCAGAAAACGTGGTATCAGGGAAATGAGTGATGTCACTCCTTTGATAATTTTTTTCCACGGTGGTGGTTGGATGTTCGGGAATATGAACCTATACAACAATTTATGTGCGAGGCTCAGCGACTGTACTCATGCTCCAGTACTTTCAGTTGATTATCGTCTGGCTCCCAAGTATAAGTTTCCGACAGCCGTTGAAGATTGTTATTCGACGCTGGTGTGGGCTGCCGCAGGTTGTAGATATTGGAAGATCGACCCGGATAGGATCTATGTCATCGGAGATTGTGCAGGTGCAAATCTTGCGGCTGTGGTCTCACGTCTTGCCCGTGACAGGAAAGGACCTACTATCGCTGGACAAGTGCTAATCTGCCCCATCACGGATGGACGCATGCGTACCGCCAGTTATGAGAAATTCAAGGATTCCCCTACGTTGACTGACAAACAGGTGGCTTTCTATATTAACCAATATGCCAGGGAACCCAAGGATATACTCAATCCCAATTTCTCTCCTTTGCTTGGACTTGATCAATCACGACTTCCAGAGACCCTGATAATCTGTGCAGAATATGATCCACTGAGAGATGATGGAAGTCTTTATGCCCAGGAGCTTATTCAGGCGGATACCAAGGCAACTTTCCTTGAGGTCAAGAACACCGTGCATGGATTTATCCGCTATTACAAAGCAACAGGCACTGATGAAAGTTTCTGCGCCATATCACAATTTGTATCAGGACGTCCTGTTGACCAAGTCACCCTGATAACCCATAGAGAATATGAAAAGGCACTCAGAAGAGAAATGAGCAACCTCAAGCGTAAGAACAAACATCTGATTCCCATAGAGACTGAAAGTTAATAGTGCGGGGGCTTTTGGGATGGTCTGCTGTCAGATTCATCCTCCATCAGCTCAAGAACCTTCTGTTGGAGCTTATCCACTTGGTTTTGAAGAACTCCAAGTTCCTTGTTCTGGCTTATCACGGCCATATTCAACTCTGTTATGGTTTGCTCCATATAGGCAAGCTTCATCTCCAATTTATCAATCAGTGTTTCATCCATAGTGCTATTCTTACTCGATTTGTTGCTTGTTTCAAGCCATAGCTCTTGCAAGAGCAACAATCAATGTTATACTAACTAGCAGATGTTGCAAATAGTTGCGGAAATGGCAAGGACAAAAAATGAAAGGTGAACGAGTCGCACAATTGGAATTACTTCTTCACAGCCACCCCGAGGGATTGAGACGTGCGGAGATTGCCCGACGCCTTGGAGTACATCGTTCGACTATCAGCAGGTACGTGGATGAACTTCGGGACCATGTTGATATCTACGAAGATAACAATCTCATCAAAATCAAGGAAAATGAAAAGGATTCCAACATTGATCTTTCCATTTATGAGAGCCTGGCTTTCAACCTAAGCGCCGAGGTCCTTGCTTCAAATAGCGAGTTCCAAAATCCACATTTGGCTTCCGGACTTCGTAAGATTGCGATGAATATGCGTTCCTATGCCCCAAAAGTAAGTGACAACATAATTATGCTTGCTGAGCAAATAGACAAGCAGGTACAGCAAAAGAAAGAGAACGGCCAGTTCAATTCCATCCTGGAAGTCCTCATTGACAGCTGGGTATCAGGAAGAATCGTCAAGATCATCCAAAACGATGAAAAAGAAACAGAATTGGCTCCTTATTTCATAGGTTTCAGAGAAGAAGATAATGACAAGCGCAATCCTATCTCTGTGACCGGAAGGCTTAGGCACACCCAGGAAATAGTCACCATAGACATCGGAACAATAGTCAGTGCCAAGATTCTCAATGAGACTTATACCATCCCTGATAACCTCAGGCCGTTCAAATTGCCAGAAAAGGATATTGACCAGTACACTACTGTCGATACAATCCCCTTGAAGCTCAAGGTGAAAGAAACCAGTGCCCTGAACGTATTTCATTCACTTGCACATACTGATGAGAAAATCGAGCAATATGAAGGGTATCAGATAGTCACTTTCAATGTAGAGAATTCAATCATGCTCACCTTGAAGATTATCCAGTGCGGTACTGGGGTGGAAATTTTAGGACCAGAAGGATACCGAAGAAAATTCTGCAAATTTCTTTCTGACATTCTCTCAAAATACCAAAATTAGCTTGTTTCTCAGTATCTTTCATTGTAATCTTCATCTGGAGGACAACTAC
>Ga0172377_10001648_pt1 | contig 22672 bp, 18 predicted proteins | sample Pumphouse3metaG_FD_119749 | JGI IMG/M metagenome (GOLD analysis project Ga0172377, IMG submission 119749) | Leachate microbial communities from a municipal landfill in Southern Ontario, Canada - Pumphouse #3 metaG | ecosystem: Engineered > Solid waste > Landfill > Unclassified | place: Canada... | reverse complement strand
TCTACCTTGGGCGTCTGCGTACAAGATACGTGCTTGAGAGCCTACAACAAGCTTATTCTCCTTTGCTCCCTTTATCCATTGAATATTATCTCTCATCTGTTGTTGTATCTCCTCAGGAGAGGTCTTAGCCATGTTTTCTAAAACTTCCATAGCTATCTTATCAGAAAGATCTAAGTCTTCAGATTTTCCTGAAGCACAAACCCAACGGAAAGGTCCAAAACCATAATCAAAACACATTGGTCCCATTATATCTTGAACATAAGAAGGATAACGGAAGGTTCCCTTATCGTTCATAATATCTGCTCCTGCTCTTGAAGCCTCTAATAAGAAGGCATTGCCATAGTCGAAGAAATACATTCCTCTTGAAGTAAGAGTATTTACGGCTTCAACATGTCTTCTAAGAGATTCTTGCACCTTTTCTTTGAACTTTGCTGGCTCTTCAGCCATCATTCTATTTGCTTCTTCAAAGTTTACTCCTACTGGATAATATCCTCCAGCCCAAGGATTATGTAAAGAGGTTTGGTCTGAACCTATTTCAACATTTATATTATTCTCTGCTGCATATTCCCAAAGGTCAACAACGTTTCCTTGGTATGCAAAAGATACAACTTCTTTATTTTGGCGAGCTTGAGCCACTCTTGCCCAAAGCTCTTCCAAATTATCATAAACTTCATCAACCCAACCTTGAGAATGACGAGTATATGTTGCCTTTGGATTAACCTCAGCAGTAATAGAAACACAGCCTGCAATATTTCCTGCCTTAGGTTGTGCACCAGACATTCCACCAAGTCCTGCAGTAATAAATAACTTACCACCAAGACCATCTTTTCCTATCTTTCTTCCTGCATTCAAGACAGTTATAGTTGTTCCATGAACAATTCCTTGTGGTCCAATATACATATAAGAGCCAGCAGTCATCTGTCCGTACTGTGTAACACCTAGTGCATTGAATTTCTCCCAATCATCTGGCTTTGAGTAATTAGGAATCATCATACCATTAGTTACAACAACTCTTGGTGCATCCTTATGGCTTGGGTATAAGCCCATTGGGTGTCCTGAGTACATTACTAAGGTTTGTTCGTCTGTCATTTCTGCTAAATACTTCATAGCTAAACAATATTGAGCCCAGTTTTGGAAAACAGCTCCATTACCTCCATATGTAATTAACTCATGTGGATGTTGAGCAACAGCATAATCAAGATTGTTTTGAATCATTAGCATTATTGCAGCAGCTTGCTTACATTTTGCTGGATATTCTTCTATTGGACGAGCATACATCTTATAATCAGGGCGTAAACGATACATGTATATACGTCCATATTTCTCTAATTCTTCTGCAAACTCTTTAGCAAGTTCTGCATGAAATTTTGGATCGAAATATCTTAAAGCATTTTTTAAAGCTAATTTCTTTTCATCCTTAGTAAGAATATCTTTTCTTTTTGGAGCGTGGTTTACTGTTAAATCATAATCTTTTTTAGCAGGCAATACTTCTGGAATACCCTCTAAAATAGCTTGTCTAAAATCCATAGTTAATTTATTATTGTTATTTATTAATATTCAATCTACAAAAGTAATCAAATTAAACCATTTGACAAAAATAAATCCTTCTAATAAATATAATCTACTCATAAATAAAATATGCTCATTCCTGATTTATTTTTTTGTAATTTGCAATACCCAAAAAATACTATTTGATTATAGAAAAATAGAATCAAGTTCTACAAAAATAGAATCAAGTTCTACGGGAATAGAATCAAGAGATAGAAAAATGGATATATATATTCATTGAAGTCTGAAAAATAATTGATTAGTTTATTTTCTCACGTGAAACATTATCTATTATAAGTTTTAATAAAGTCCTTTATTATATTGCAAAGGTCAATATGTTTTGTGAAAGATAAATCTTTACCGTTATCATAGATTGTGTGGTATTCATTGTATTCGCATCCAAAGGTGAAAATGAAAAAGGCCGGCACTCCTTTTTGAACAAATGGACAGTGGTCGGAATTGCATGACTCCCCTCCTATCCTAATTTGATTGAAATAGCGTTTTTCATCGTTTATGTTTTGAATTTGAAGTGATGCATTTTTTTCTTTTTCTCCATTAATTAAGGCTATTCCTCCAGAACCTGTTCCACACATATCTAAATTTAATAGAAATTTCACCTTACTTAAATCTATTAAAGGATTTTCTGCTGCATATTTTGCTCCTAAGAGTCCCATCTCTTCCGCGGAGGTAAAAATAAAAACAATTGAATACTCTGATGGATTTTTTGAATAGTAATTGGCTAAATCTAAAAGTACTGAAACTCCACTTGCATTATCATTTGCACCAGGAAAATAACACTCCTTCCCTATTTTTCCTAAATGGTCATAGTGTGCAGTGAAAACATATAGACTATCTATATATTTTGTTCCTTCAACCACTGCCCAAACATTTTGTGTTGAATAGCTTTCTTCCCAATTCGCTTTAATGGAGAGTTGGAGATAATCTATTTTCTTTTTAATTAACTTATCCCTTAACTCTACAACAGGAAATTTATACACTCTATAGCCTAATGGGTATTGCATTTTGCCACAATTTTGAACAATTGCAAGCTTTGGAATTATACTATCTTGGTCAAGAGCTCTTAGAAATCCTGTAATGCTCCCTATATTAGATGTTTTTAGATCAAATAATAGTATTTTCCCTCTATATTTTTCTATTTTTCCAATTGATTTAATATTATTTAGTTCAATTAATATTGGTTTTTCTTTTTTAACAACTAATTCTGTTGAAGGTGAGGAGCCAAAGACAAGGAATTCTTCTCCTAATTTTAAATATAAACTATCTTTTGAATGAAGTTTTAGCTTTGCTTGTTCTATATTGTTGATTTTTAGATTAAAATTCTGTTGATATGGATTATTATTTATGGACTTCAAATTATTTCTAATAAGTTCTCTTTCAATAAAATTAGCTGTTTTTTTATCCCCTTCATCTTGATATCCTCTTCCTCCAAAAGCTTCTGAGGTTAGAGAGTCGAGGCAATAATGTGCATATTTATATGATTGAGAATTTGCAACATTTGCAATTAATAAAACTAATACTAATAGTCTAATTTTCATTTAATGTGTTATTATTTATTTGTTTGTATTAATAATCTTTGATTATACCACTCTTTCTTCCAAATTGAATCTTCAATTATATTAAAATCTTTTCCAACACTCCTACCCTTTCCATCCTTACTAATTTTTCTTGCATTACCTTCAATAATTTGTTTTTTAATTTCATCAATTATTTGAATATCAGAAACCTTATCCATTTTTAAAAAAAGATATATACCCAATTCATTATTAAATTTATCCATCATTTCTGAAGCATAATCGTAGCCTGAATTAGCAGTGGTTTTGAATACTTTCTTATTATAACTTTCATAAATGTTGCCAAACCTCCTTGCTTTTTCAATTCCTATTTCAGAGGATAGTTTATAAAGTAAAAGAATATGTCGAAATGCATCAATTTGTCCTCCTTGGAGGTCTTGGTCTAAAAATTTACCATTACTCTTTCCTATTAAAATTGAATTAACTTCTTTTGTAACTTTTTTAACTTTTAGTGATGATATTGGTTTACTAATTATCCACAATTTGTCTTTGGTATTAATTTCAAAAAATATTTTTTGAAAATTTTGAGAAAAGGAATTTTCAAAGCAAAGTAAAAATAAAATTAAAATTAGTGCTTTTTTGGTCATAAAATTAACTTATTTTAACTAATACTGGTTAACATAGGATAAGAAGTGATAATTTTTCGTGCTCAAAATGTTAAAATTATATTAATAAAAGTGTATATAATGTTATTTAAGTATTAATTTTCAAGTTTATAAGCAATATCCAAATGTTAAAATATCTAATTTTGGCAACGTTATATTTTCATTAAATTTCGGATTAATTTGGGTTTTGTTGGTATTGTTGGTATTTATTTTATTATTCCTAATTTTTTTGAAAGATCAAGCATTTTTATAATTGGAGTTTTTGCTTTTTCAATTAAATCATCATCAAGAATAATTTCATATTTTTCTTGTTCAAGTGATGTTAAAACTTTGTCAAGAGTATTTAATTTCATAAACCTACAATCATTACATGAACATGATTCATCTTGAGTTACAACAATGAAGTCTTTGTTTGGATTATCTTTCTTTAATTGATGTACTATTCCTGATTCAGTTGCAACTAAGAATTTTGTTTGCGAATGATACTTAACAAAATTAATCATTGCTGAAGTAGAGCCGACAAAATCTGCAATTTGAAGTACTGCATCATTACATTCCGGGTGAGCAATAAGCAAATAATCAGGGTTTTGAAGTTTTTGTTTTAATACATATTCTGCTGTTAATAGCTCATGAACCTCACAAGTTCCATCCCAAAGCAGCATATTTCTACCTGTTATTCTATTCAAATATCCACCTAAATTTCTATCTGGTGCAAATATAATTTTTTGTTCTTTTGGTAATGAGTTAACTATTTGTAAAGCATTGCCAGAGGTGCATATAATGTCGGATAATGTCTTTATCTTTGCACTACAGTTTATATAAGAAATTACTATATGATCTGGATTTTGTTCTTTGAATTTTTTAAAGTCTTCTTCAGTACAAGAGTCTGCAAGTGAGCAACCAGCATCCATATCAGGAATTATAACTTTCTTTTTTTGGTTAAGGATTTTTGCTGTTTCTCCCATAAAATGAACTCCACAAAATAGAATAAGGTCTGATTCAGCATTCTTAGCCTTTTCAGCTAAATTTAAACTATCTCCAATAAAATCTGCAATATCTTGTATTTCGGGTATTTGATAAAAGTGAGCAAGAATTATAGCATTTTTTTCTTTCTTTAGCTTTAATATTTTTTCAATTGTCTTATTTGTACTCATCTTGTTTATTCTCTATATAATTATTTATTCTTTTTATATTAATATTATTATTATATAATGGCCTGTTAGTATGGTTGAAAAATTAAGCCTATAAATTTTGTTTTTTCTATAAACTCATTTTTTTCAACAAATTGCTAAGAAGATATTCAAGAATAACTATCTAAAAATTAATTAAATAAGTTAGTTATTAACAAAAGGATAGATAGTTAAGTTTGTTGAAAAATAAATATTAAATTTCTACCTATTTTAGTTTAAAACCCTCTTGATATTATCTTAATAACTTTGTAATTTATCAACAAAATTAGATGTAATAAATATGATAAACAAATTTTGAACAAAAAATCGGAAGTTATAAACAATAAATGTGGTTAACTTTTTGTTTTTGAAATCAAATTAGTTATAAAATAATGATTAACTTTGCTACTAATTTAGAGACTTTAAAATCAATTCAATAAAAGATTTACTAATTATTAACCATCATTAAAGTTATTAACAGATAATGAATAATTCAGAAATTATACCTATGGCATCTGACCATGCAGGGTTTGAACTTAAAGAATACTTAAAGCAAGAGCTTATTTCTCAAGGTTATAACATTAAAGATTATGGAACTTTCTCAACAGATAGTTGTGACTATCCCGATATTATACATCCAATTGCTAAAGATATAAATAATGGAATTTATCCACTCGGAATAATAATGTGTGGAAGTGGGAATGGAGTTCAAATGACTGCAAATAAATATTTAAATGTTAGATGTGCTCTATGTTGGAATGAAGAAATAAGTTCATTGGCTCGTCAACATAATAATGCAAATATATGTTCTTTACCGGCCAGATTTATTTTAAAAGAAGAGGCATTAAAAATAGTTTTAATATTTCTCAATACTGATTATGAGGGAGGAAGACACCAAAAAAGAGTTGAAAAAATATCTACTTTATTAAAGTAATAATCAATAAATGGAAACTAACGAGTATAAATTTTTTATATCTGATTGCAAAAAAGCTATAGAAAAGAATAATGATATAGATGTTTCTTTTAATATTGATGATATATCTTTAAAAAATTTTAAAAGTTATAGTTATGCCAAAAAGAAAGCAGCAAATTTAAGACAAAAATACATTAATAATATTGACGAACTATTGGTTTTATTTGATAAAAACTTTAGTGAAAAAGGAAATGAAATTAATTGGGCAATTGAATATGATACACTTATAGAAGATATTTTAAAACTTTTAAGAGAGAAAAAAATAAAGGAAGTTAATATTTTCGAGAACAAATTTGTTGAAGAGTTAGGCTTAGTTAAAAACCTAAAACAAGAGGATATAAATATTAGTTCAGAATCAAAAAAATGTGTAATATTTGAACCTAAATATGCTATTTCACAAACTGGTAGTTTGTTTTTAGACTTTAAATCAGCCTTAGAAATGGATTTTGTTATGGAAGCTGAATTAAAAATATTTATTCTTCCAATTAATAATATCCTTAAAAGTATTGAAGATATTGAATTATTATCTCAACTCTATTCAATCAATAAAAATAAAACTGACTATTTATCTTTAACCACAATTTATACACCTAAAATAAATAATGAAAATAATGTAGAATTATTTATTGTGGATAATGGTAGAACAAATCTACTTGAACTAAAAGAACATAGAAAAGCCCTAACTTGCATAGATTGCGATGCATGTAAAAAAGTATGTCCAATATACTTAATGATAGGGGATGAACCTTATAATAATGTTTTTTCAGGACCTATAGCTAATGTTATTCTTCCTTTTTTAGAAACAGTAGATGGATGTAAACATCTTAGCTTTAATTGTATACTTTGTGGTAATTGTGTTAAAGTTTGTCCAATGAATATTCCAATAACAGATTTAATTATTGCTAATAGGAATATATTTTTTGAAAATAGGAATATGGATTTTAATGAAAGGTATAAGGTTAAGGTGCTTAAAAAATATTTAATTGATAGAAAAAAATTAAGTAATAAAATTTGGAAAAAAGAGCTGTTAATGAAATTTTTAGTTAAAAGAAAGTTAACAATTCCAAGACCATTACCAGTTTTTTCAAAATCTACATTTTCTCAAATTAAATCTCAAAAATGAATAAGGTAATAGATGCTAATTTAATTGATAATATATTATTGGAAGGGAAAAAGAGTGTTAATAAAAAAGATGCAGCAATTAAATGTTTGCAGTGCTTAGATTTAACTTCACTTTCTTCAACCGATAACGAGAAGACAATAACAGAGCTTATCCAAAACTCTTACGTAAATGAATTAGAAGGCTTGAAAGTTGCAGGATTATGTGTATATCCCAATTTTTTAAAGGTTTTGAATGAAAAACTTCTTGACAGTGAAATTAGAAAAATTGTTGTGGCAGGGTATTTCCCTTCAGGACAAAATCCTATTGAACTTAAATTAAACGAAATTAAATTTGCCATTGATAATGGAGCTTCGGAAGTAGATATAGTAATAAATAGAGGTGCTTTTTTGGAAGGGAGTTATGATATTGTTTCACAAGAAACATTCAAAGCAAAAGAAATTTGTAAGGATAAAATTTTAAAAGTTATTTTGGAAGTAGGGGAGTTGGGATATAATGAAAATATAAATAAGGCAAGTAAAATTGCAATGGAAGCTGGAGCGGACTTTATTAAAACATCAACAGGAAAGATTGAAAAAGGTGCTGATGTGTATTCATTTGCAGTAATGTTAAAATCAATAAAGGAGTTTAAAGAAAAAAATGGGGTTTTAAAATCAATTAAGGCAGCTGGAGGAATTTCTACTTTTGAACAAGCTCTAAATTACTACCTATTGTTTTCACATTATATTGGTAAGGAATATTTAAACCCTGAATATTTTAGAATAGGAGGGAGTAGGTTAAGAGATGATTTGATTAAGTTTATTATTAATCAAAATCCATCTAATAAATAATATTTAAAGGTTAAAAATGTAATATAAAAAACTATCTAAAACTATATTATTTTATATTTCTATCACCATTTTTTATTATCTTTGCAGATGTAATTCTTCAAATTTTAGATTTATTTACATACATTTTAAAATAAAATATTAACTTTGTAACTTAATTATAATATTTTTAACGATAATAAGATATTTATGAAGCAATTGAAAAATAGATTTTCAAACTATACAGAACCTCAAAAGGTAAAAGAACTTGGAATATATCCTTATTTTCGAACTATTTGTAGTGATCAAGACAGTGAAGTCTTTATGGATGGGAGGAAGGTATTGATGTTTGGTTCTAATAGCTATCTTGGGCTAACTAATCATCCAAAAATTATTGAAGCAGGGATTGAGGCATTAAAAAAATATGGCTCAGGATGTGCGGGTTCTCCTTTCTTAAATGGAACATTGGACATTCACATTGAATTAGAAGAAAAATTAGCAAAATTTGTAGGAAAGGAAAAAGCTATTGTGTTTTCAACTGGCTTTCATTCCAATATTGGAGTTATTCCAACAATTGTTGGTAGGGGAGACAATCTAATTTTAGATGAATTAGACCATGCCTCTATTATTGAAGGAAGAAGAATTTCTTATGCAAAGAACTATAAATTCAAACATAATGATATGAATTCTTTGGAAGAAGTTCTTAAAAAGATTCCTTTTGAAGAAATTAAATTAATTGCTGTTGATGGTGTCTATTCAATGGAAGGCGATATTGCCAACCTACCTGGAATTAAGAAATTGGCAGAAAAATATAATGCAGACATATATGTTGATGAAGCTCATAGTTTAGGAGTTTTTGGCAAGGGAGGTAAAGGTATTTGTAATCATTTCGGCATAACAGATGATGTTGATTTAATAATGGGTACTTTTAGTAAGAGTTTAGCAGCAATAGGAGGTTTTATCGCAACTGATGCAGAAACAATAAACTATTTAAGGCATAATTCTCGTCCTTATATATTTTCAGCTTCAATTTCTCCTTCAGCAACAGCAAGTGTAATTGCTGCAATAGACGTTATTAATCAAGAGCCACAGAGGATAGATCATTTATGGGAGATAACCAATTATTCCCTAATGGCATTTAGGAGTTTAGGTTTTGAGATAGGTAATACCCAATCACCAATAATCCCTTTATATATTAGAGATACAGAAAAGACATTTATAATAACAAAAGAGCTCTATGATGATGGTATTTTTGTTAATCCAGTAATTCCTCCAGCATGTAGTGCAGACTCTACTTTAATACGTTTTTCTTTAATGGCAACACACACTCACCAACAGATAGATATTGCCATAGATAAACTAACTAAAGTGTTTAAGAAATATGAAGTAATCAAATAACAAACAAAAATATCTATTAATGGATAACCTAATTAGAATAGTTGAGGTAAAAGATAAAAGAGGATTTAATGAGTTTTTAAAGTTTCCTTATAAACTATTCAGAGATGATAAAATGTGGGTTCCCGCATTAATAATGGATGAAAAAACAACTTTCAACAAAAAGAAAAATCCAGCCTTAGAGTTTTGTGAATATAAGATATTTTTGGCATATAGGGCAAAAGATATTGTTGGAAGAATTGTTGGTATACTTAACAATAAGTCCAATGAAATTTGGAAGCAAAAAAGAATGCGATTTGGCTGGTATGACTATATTGATGACTATCAAGTTGCCAGTGCTCTACTAAAAGCAGTTGAAGATTGGGCTAAGGAAAAGGATATGAGTGAAGTTGTAGGACCAATGGGATTTACTGATATGGATAAGGAAGGAATGATGGTTGAAGGGTTTGACAAAACCTGTCCAATAGCATGTTATTACAATCCCTCATATTACCCTCCATTAATAGAAAAAGCTGGATATGTAAAAGAAGTTGATTGGGTTCAATATGAAGTTCCTGCAAACCAACCCGTTCCTGAAAAGCTTAGCAAGATAAATAACCTCATAAAAAACAAATATAATCTAACTATTGTTAAAGGCTTATCAAAAAAAGAAATAGTTAAGCGTTATGGGAAAAAAATATTTCACGTTGTTAATAAATCTTTTGCTGACCTTTTCGGCTATGTACCTTTAAATGACAAACAAATTGATTTTTACATATCTCAATACTTTAGTTTTCTTGATCCTAAATTAGTTTGTTTTATTGTTGATCAAAATGATGAAGTTGTTGCTTTTGGGGTGTCAATGCCATCTCTTTCTGAGGCTTTCAGAAAAGGAAAAGGAAAACTATTCCCTTTTGGGTGGTACCATATTCTCAAAGCTCTTAAAAATTACAACTATATAGATTTATACCTTAACGGAGTTGATCCTGAATGGCAAAATAAAGGAGTTCATTCGCTATATTATGTTGAAATGAATAAACGTTATATTGAGTTAGGAGCAAAGATGGCAATAGCCAATCCTCAGCTTGAATCAAATCAGGCTTCTCAAATATGGGAAAAATATGAAAACAGGCTTGCTATTCGTAGAAGGGCATATATAAAACAAATATAAAAATACTATGCAAAAAGTTTTAATTACAGGAGCAAGTGGATTTATTGGGAGTAGTTTAGTCGATAAACTACTTTCAGAAGGATATGAAATAACTGCTGGAATTAGAAAAACAAGTAGTAAAAAATATCTCAAAGACAAAAGAATTAAGTTTGTTGACCTACCATACAACAACCCATCGGAGCTTAAAAACTTTCTTCATACTGAGAATTTTTCAACAATTTTCCATTTAGCAGCACTTACAAAAGCAAAAAAGAAATCAGATTTTAAAAAAGTTAATTACGGATACACAAAAGCTCTTATTGATGCACTACAAGGACTTGAAACAAAACTTATTTTTTTTAGTAGTTTTGCAGCCTGTGGACCTGGAGAAGAAGAAACCTTTTGTGCTTGCAATGTTGATGATGAGGCTAAACCAAACACTGAATATGGCATAACAAAATTGATGGCTGAAGAGTATTTGAAATCTAACTTTGAGAATTTTATTATTCTTCGTCCAACAGGAGTTTATGGTGCACGTGAAACAGATTACTTTGTTTACTTCAAAACCATTAATAATCACTTAGAACCATATCTTGGATTTACTCCTCAGAGGCTGACTTTTGTTCATATAGATGATTTGTTGGAGGTTTGTCTTTTGGCAATGCATTCACCCCTTAAAGGGAAAACGTATTTTGTGAGTGATGGAAATTTATATTTAGACACTGAATTTGCAAAAATCACAAAAGAAGTTTTGTGCAAGTGGACAATTAAGCTCAAATTCCCTTTGTTTATTGTTTCATGGATTAGTGTAGTGATGGAGTCCTTTGGCAAAATAACAGGCAAAACTTTCACACTCAACAAAGATAAATACAATATATTGAAGGCAAGAAATTGGAATTGTAATATAGATAATCTAAAGCAAGACCTGAATTTTCAGCCCAACACCGACCTAAGAAAAGGGGTTGAAAAAACAATAAAGTGGTATAAGGAAGAAAATTGGCTTAAATAGATAAAGGTTTTGATGAAGGAAGATAAAAAGCGATGAATAATGAAATAATAATCTCCAAGTTAGATAAATTCATCAGAAAATATTATAAAAACAAGCTTATCAAAGGTGTTTTATACTCAATATTTCTTCTGTTTAGTTTTTTTCTAATACTCAACACTCTCGAATATTTTAACTACCATTCATCATTCACCCGCTCAATATTATTCTATTCCTATCTATTTATTGCTATTATAATTATTTGTTTGTTCATAATTATACCCCTGATAAAGATATTTAAAATATCAAAAACAATATCATACCAGAGGGCTGCAAAAATAATAGGGACGCACTTTCCGGAAGTTTCAGACAAATTAACAAATTTTCTACAACTTCAATCTCTTTCAACTCAAAGCGATTCTGAACTCATAGAAGCAAGCATATCTCAAAAAACAAAAGAGCTAAGTCCAATTCCTTTTGTTAAAGCAGTTGATATGTCAAAAAACATAAAATATATAAAATGGGTTTCAATACCAATAGTAGTTATTATTTTCTGCCTGATTTTCTTCCCAAGTTTCATAAAGGGACCAACCTATAGATACATTAACTATAAAGAGTTTTTTGAAGCCCCAGCACCATTTTCCTATAAAATATTGAATAAGGATTTAAAAGTGCTCCAAAATGAAGATATACAAATAAAGGTTGCCATTGAGGGAGATATTCTTGTGGATGCGGTTAATATTGTAATTAACAATCAAATTTTTCAGATGAAAAAGGAAAAGAAAGATTTGTTCTCTTACACCATAAAACAACTCCAAAACACAACCAATTTTCATTTTGAAGCCACCGATGTTAGAAGCAAAGACTACCAGATAGATGTTCTTGCTAAGCCAATTCTTTTGGAGCTCCAAGCAATAATCACTTTCCCTCAATACACCAAACTACAACAACAAATAAATCAAAACGTAAGCAATTTTTCCATCCCCAAAGGAAGCACCATTGAGTGGAAGGCAGTAACAAGAGACACAAAGAAGTTTATATTTGATTATAACAATAAGCAAGACATATTTATCCCCGATAAGAACGGGCGGCTATCCTTTACAAAAAAAATCTTAAGTGATTTCAGCTATCAAATACACACAAAAAATACCTACACAACATTTAGTGATTCTCTTCAATTTTCAATCACCGTTATCCCTGATTTAAGTCCTCAAATTGCAGTAATAGAGCAAAAGGATAGTCTTTTTGTGGATAGGGTATACTTTAGAGGGCAAATAAAAGATGATTATGGCTTTTCCAAATTAGAGTTCCATATTGAAAGATATAGAAAAGAAGAGGATACTAAAACCATAACAAAAATACAGATTCCATTCTCTAAAACTGAAAAAGCACAAGAGTATTACTATTCATACGATTTAGCCTCTCAGGAGCTTAATCCAGGAGATAGATTAGTATATTATTTTGAGGTGTGGGATAATGACGGAGTGGATGGAGTGAAGTCAACACGTTCCTCAAGCTTTACTATTGAAGTGCCAACAATGCAGGAAATAGAAACAAAACAGGAAAAAACAAGCTCCGACATCAAGAAAGAAACAAACCAATCAATAAATGAATTAAAGAAGATTCAAGAAGAAATCAGGGAGTTGAATAAGAAAATGCTTGAGAAGAAAGAATTAGATTGGCAAGACAAAAAACAAATTCAAGAGCTAAAACAAAAGCAAGATAAAATTAAAAACTCCTTAGAAGAGATAAGTAAGAAAATTAAGGAAAACAACTCCTTAGACCAAAGATATAAGACACAAAACCAGGAAATAATAAAAAAGCAGAAAGAGCTGGAAAAACTATTTGAAGAGGTAGCAAAAGATATGTTTGACCAGTTAAATAAGATGATGAAGGAAAACGTGAAGAAGGAAGACTTAAAGGAAGCATTAGACAAGATAAAGATGAACAATGAGGACTTAGAGAAACAATTGGATAGAAACCTTGAAATGTTTAAAAGACTGGAGGTAGACAAGAAAATTCAAGAAACAATAGATAATCTGAATAAGACCTCCCAAGAGCAAAAGAAATTGGCAGAAGAAACATCAACAAACCCTAAAGATAACAAAGCTCAACAAGAAAAACAAAGCCAATTAAACAAGGATTTCCAGCAGATAAAGAAAGATATTGAAGAACTGCAAAAGAAAGCCTCAGCCTTAGAAGAACCTCAAGAAATAAAAATAGATAAAGAAAAGGAAAACAGCATAACCCAAGACCAAAAAGAGGCTCAAAAACAAATGGAGCAGAAAAAGAATAAAGAAGCTTCAAAAAATCAAAAGTCAGCCTCTGAGAAAATGGAACAAATGGCCAATGATTTAGAACAAGAGCAGCAAGAACAAGAAGAGGAGCAATTGGCAGAAGACGTGCAGGAAGTAAGACAAATACTCAAAAACCTAAACAAACTATCCTTTAACCAGGAATCAATAATGCAAAAGGTTAGAGAAACCTCTGTAACCGATCCTTCCTATCAAGGACTAATAAACTCTCAAAACAAGATAAAAAATGATATGAAGATGATATCTGACAGCTTGTTTGCTATGAGTAAACGTCAACCACAAATAAGTAATGCAATAAACAAAGAACTAACAGCAATAGACAACCAAATAGCCAACTCTCTTGAAAAACTTCTACAATACAACCAAGGCATCTACGGCTCCTATAAAAACACCCAGGCAACAACACCACAACAATACTCCATGACTTCAATGAACAACCTATCCCTAATGTTGGCAGAAAGCTTAGACAAGATGCAGCAAAACATGAAGTCGAAGGCAAAAAATAAATCCAATTCAAAAGGAGATCCAAAGAGCCAGTGTGAAAATCCAGGCAAATCGGGCAAAAAGAACCCACAAACCATGAGACAATTGCAAGAGGCTTTGAATAAGGAAATGGAACGATTGAAAAAAGAATTAGAAAGCCAGAAAAAAGGAAACAGTGGAAAGCCAAAGATAGGGGAGAATGCCCAAATGAATGAAGAGCTTGCAAGAATGGCAGCACAACAAGAAATGATAAGAAAAATGATGCAACAATATTCCGAAGAATTGAAGCAAGAAGGAGGGCAGGCCGTAGGAGAATTGGATAATTTAATGCGTCAAATGGAACAAACTGAAACGGATATCGTAAACAAAATCATAAATCAGCAGACCATCAATCGTCAGAACAATATTCTAACAAGAATGCTTCAACACGAGAAAGCTCAAAAGAAACAGGAACAAGAAGAGCGAAGAGAATCTACTGAAGGGAAGGATTTATTTGAAAATTCAAACAATCAATTTTTAGAATATAATAAACTAAAAAATAGAGAGTTGGAGCTGTTTAAACAAATTCCTCCTGCATTTTCTCCCTACTATAAGGAGAAAGTAAATGAATTTTTTATAAATTTGAAAGTTGAAAATAAATAGGTAACTCTATGAAACATAACTACGATACAGTAGAATTAAATGCAGATAAAACCCAAAGAATCAAAGCACAAGCCTTAGTAGAGGAGATATGTGACAGATTTAATTTGCATAATTATTTTGGAATATTTTCAGTGGTGATTGATGAGGCAATGGATATGATATACAATAATCCAGAACTACCAACAGACTTTAAGTCCGACTTTGTTTTCGAACAATGCGTTAACGGAGCCTGCTTCACATTCAAAACCAATGAGCAAATTTTTAGCACTGTTTCAGAGCTAATAGAAATGCTAACCAACGAATATAATATATTAGATGAAGGTAAAACCTTAGAACTAATATTCTATGTTAACGGAATAGATGAAGATGAACTTAAGACACGTCAAAACCATTTCAAAGTATTTTTCAAAAACAAAACCCTGCCAACTCAAACAACCAACAAGCTCCACAACACCGAACTCTAATTAAAATAAAAGAATAACAACACCATAAAAGGATTATTACTAAAACTAATAATCCTTTCTTTGTTTATAAAAAAAATTATATATCTTTGCAATATCAAAATGATATTAATATTTAATCAAAAATTATTGTAAAATGAACACACAAGAAAAAGATTTTAAGGGTTTTAGGCTTTCAGGCTTTTTGATGATTCTTATTCAAATTATTATTATTGCAGCTATGATTTTCGTTGCTAATAACTTTGAGAACAACGAAGGATTGGTTATTGTTTCGGAACTGGTATTATTCACATTACTATTCTTTTCTCTTATTGGCTTTGTTATGATAGAGCCTAATGAGGCAAGAGTTATGATGTTCTTTGGAAAGTATAAGGGAACATTAAAACAAAATGGCTTCTTTTGGGTTAACCCTTTCTTTATGAAGAAGAAGCTTGTTATTAGAGCAAGGAATTTAGATATAGAGCCAATTAAAGTAAATGACAAAAAGGGGAACCCCGTAATGATAGGTCTTATTTTGGTATGGAGAATTAAGGACACCTATAAGGTAATGTTCGACATTGACAACAAAACTGATGCTCAATCAAAAATGAATGAAAGGATGAACTCCTATCAACAATTTGTTGCCATACAAAGTGATGCAGCCCTAAGAAACATTGCAGGACAATTTGCCTACGATAACAATGAAATAGATGACGATGTAACTCTTCGTTCGTCAGGAGAAGAGGTTAATGATAAGCTTGAAATAGAACTAAACAAAAGATTATTCCTTGCAGGGATTGAAGTGGTGGAAGCAAGAATAAATTATTTAGCCTACGCCCCTGAAATTGCAGCAGTCATGCTACGTCGTCAACAAGCCTCAGCAATAATTGCAGCCAGAGAAAAGATTGTTGAAGGAGCAGTGTCGATGGTTAAGATGGCATTAGATAAGCTTTCAGAAGAATCGATAGTAGAGCTTGATGATGATAAAAAAGCCGCAATGGTAAGCAACCTATTAGTAGTTCTATGTGCCGATGAACAGGCAAAGCCAGTTGTAAACACAGGAACTCTTTATCAATAGTTTTGAGTTTAAAATTAAAGGTAAAAAATATTGTTATGGCAAGAATGCAGATGATTGGTACTCATTCTCCCAATTCTTTGGAGGAGACTCTTGAAAAATTAACTAAGAAAGGCAGAGTTGATGGCTAAAAAAGAACAACCAACAAAGAACTTTCTTTTGAGATTAGATGCAGAAACAATGGAGGCAATCGAAAAATGGGCAGCCGATGAGTTTAGAAGTGTTAATGGTCAAATATTGTATATTATAGACAATGCACTAAAGAAAGAGAAAAGACAAAAAAAGAAATAATATTATAATTTAATGATTTTTCCAGAGAAAGCAGTCTTATTTTTTTCAATAACTTTATAGAAATAAACTCCTCTTTCCAAAAATGAAACATCTACCCTGCAATTACTCCTTGTCGTTGTGCTCAACACTAATAATCCATTTGAATTATAAAGCTCAATTATATAAAGATTATTGTCATGTAATTTAAAGCTTATGTAATCTTGTGAAGGATTTGGATATACGGCAATTGAATAAGTAACAGATATTTCATTTAAGGATATATTTTTTGGAGAGTAATGAAAGGAGCTTGGATATGGTAGCCCCCAATTATAATTAGTCCATGTATAAGTATTAACTATAGTTAGCATATTATTCATCTTATAATAATCTAAAGGGAATATTAAATCCTCTCTATCATAAGAATAATCATAGATATAATCAGTTTTAAAATTATTATTCCATTGGTTATCATAATACTGAGTCATCAAATCGATTGTCTTATTATTATTCTCATCGTAAGTATAGCTATGCCTAACCATGTAAGTCCATACTGTATCACTCAATTCCCTAGTAGATGAAGTCTCTGATAAACAATTATTATTACTGTCAAAACTATACTCTTCTTTTCTGGTTGGTTTAGTAATACTGGTGCAGTTATTATTTACATCATATGTGTATTCTGTCTTTGTAACTTCCATCCAAGCTTCATTATAGAAAAGAAAAGCAATGGTGCTTAAAGTATTATTATTCATATCATAAGTTGATTCAACCTTATTTTTATACTTCCATTCAGTTATACTATTTCTTTCATAAATAATCTTACTTAAATTATTGTTTCTTTCATCATAAGTACATTCTGTTTTACCAGAAGGACCATAATTGCTACTGTCAAGTGTAAGAACAAGGTTATAATTAGTATCGTATAAATAAGTTGAATTAGCATAATGACTCCATGATGAATTACTAAAATTATATCTCAGTATTTTAACAAGATAATTTAAAGAATCATAAAGATGAGTTAATTTATTTAAGGGTTGCCATTGACCTTGATATCTAAATTCAATTTTATCAACTAATATATTATTTGCATTATAAGTATTCTCTACCTTTGACTCCTCAACCCATGACCCAGTATAATGATTAAATCGAGTTGTGCTTAAAACATTATTATTTTCATCATAAGTATAAACATATCTTGAATCTTGAGCAAATCCAATATAGGTATCACTTAAAATATTATTATTATCATCATAAGTAAAGATATTAGTATCCATACTCGAATAATAGAAAAGCATATTGCCTCTATCGTCATATCCAAAAGTATGGTAAGCGATTCCTTCTGAAGATACGCTATCTAATTTCATCCTATCAGGATTTTGAGCAAAAAGGACCAACCCAATACTTAAGAAGAATAACATAAAATAAATTTGCTTTTTCATAATAATATTTTTTTGATTAGAATTCAGTGTTAGTTCATGCTTTTTCCAGCGTTCAAATCTACAAAGAAAATATGAATATACAATAATAAATCTTAAACATTATTTATTAATCCCTTATTTTCAATATGTTTCTTATTTTGTATTGAGGCTAATCCCTTCGGGATTAGGGATGAATTATTATATTATTCTTTTAAAAAATAGATTTAATCTAATTGAAATTATATTAAGGAAAAAATAATTTATATTAAGGAAAAAAAGATTTATATTAAGGAAAAATTCTTTTTTAGTTGATGTATTTTGTGTCTTTTATTTTGTCTGCTGGATTTGCATTCAAATACCCTGTGCCAAAAGGCTTGGTTATTCAGTAGTGATTAATTGTTAATGATTAATGGAAAGGGCGGGCATTATGCTTGCCCTTTTTTTTGTCTTTTATTCTTTTTGTTATCTTTTTTTTTTACTTTTGTAAATCTATAAATATATTTATAAAAACATCTTATGGATTTGATACAAAATTTCTTCTCTGAGCTTAGTAGCTTTTTATGGGGTTGGCCAATGATTATTCTGCTTTTTGGAACCCATATTTATATGACTGTTCGCCTTAGGTTTCCTCAATTAAAAATTTTAAAAGCAATCAAGCTTTCCTTCGTTAAGGATGATAAATCAAAAGGAGATGTTTCTCAGTTTGGAGCTTTAATGACTGCTATGGCTGCAACCATTGGAATTGGGAATATAATAGGGGTTGGAACTGCTGTTTCGCTTGGAGGTCCGGGTGCTGTGTTGTGGTGTTGGCTAACTGGAGTTTTGGGAATTGCTACAAAGTATTCCGAAGGATTGCTTGCTGTTAAGTATAGGCAAAAGACCGAAGACGGAAAAATGTTAGGCGGTCCTATGTATGCTCTTGAAAAGGGATTAGGAATGAAATGGCTTGCTATTATATTTTGTGCTTTTACTGTTTTTGCTTCCTTTGGAATAGGTAATGGTGTTCAATCAAAAGCAATTGCAGATTGTTTATCTGCATCATACCAAATTCCACATTATATAACAGGTATTGTATTAGTTGTATTAGTAATTTTAGTAATTTTCTTTGGGGTAAAAGGAATTGCAAAGGTTTGTGGGAGATTAGTTCCATTTATGGCCATATTCTATATTGTTGGTTGTATTGCAATTTTAATTATGAATTGGCACTTTCTTGATGATGCACTTATTCTTATTTTTAAATCAGCTTTTTCTCCTCATGCTGCAGGAGCTGGTTTTTTGGGAGGAACTGTTATGATGGCTGCAAGATTTGGAATTGCTCGTGGTTTGTTCTCAAACGAGAGTGGCTTAGGTTCTGCTCCAATTATTGCAGCTGCTGCTCAAACACGCAATTCTGTTCGTCAAGCATTGGTTTCTTCAACAGGAACATTTTGGGACACGGTTGTTGTATGTGCATTAACAGGATTGGTTATTGTAAGCTCCGTTGTTGCATTCCCTGACATTGACGCTTCAAAAACAGCTCTACTTACTCAAGCTGCATTTTCTAAATTGCCCTATGTTGGAAGTCTCCTTCTAAATATTGGTATTATTACTTTTGCTTTCTCCACAATTCTTGGATGGAGCTACTATGGAGAAAAGGCAATTGAATATTTGGGGGGTAAAAAAACAATAAAATACTATCGATTAACTTGGGTTGTTGTTGTGTTTATTGGAGCAGTTATCAATCTTAATTTGGTATGGAATATTTCCGACACAATGAATGCCCTTATGGCAATCCCCAACTTAATTTCTGTGCTATTGCTTTCAGGAGTAATTGTGAAGGAAACAAAAAAATATCTATGGAATAATCGCTTAGACGATTATGATCCAGAATGTGAATTATAAACTAAACAATACAATATTAAATTATGAAAAAAAATCTAACCCTATTAGCTATTCTAACTTTTGTTCTATCAATAACATTTGTTGCTTGTGATAAGAAAGAAGAAAAAAAGATAAAAACAACAAAATATGAGGTCAAAGAAGATTATGTAATATCATCTCTTTATGGAGTAAGTGGATATAGAATTAAAGATACTGTTAACAACATATATGGAGCTATGCTTGTTCCATTGAGCAAGGTGAAAGATAACAACATCAACATTAAACCCATAACCGATAATATTGGAAATCAAATGCAGGACTTTGTTAATCAGGTTAAGAAAAACAAGGCTGAGGGGAAAAACTTTATTGAAATACGTCCTGCCTACTTTATTTTCTACGACCAAGAAATCTATAGTTGTTTGATTAAGAAAACTATTTGTTTTGCCAATCAAGACTCTGTTAAGACCTACAACACCGTTTTGTTTAACTACAAGCAAAACAAGGCACTTGGCTTCGATGATATTTTTTTAGTAACCGAGTCCAATTTGTCAGACTTTTTAGCGTTATTTAACAAGGAAATGTCTTCACTTAACCTCCAAGGGCTAAAAACAACTGATTTCAACCTCGAAACCGACACTATTTGTTTTAATGTTAAGCAAACATCTCCTCAAAACTACTACACTCAAAAACAATATAAACAAAGCATAGACAACCTACGTCCTTTCCTTATAAACAAAAAACAATTCGCTAAAAAAATAACAGAATAGTTTTTAAGTCAATAAAATGAAGAAAAAAAATAAAAAGAGGTTAATAAAATGGACAATAGTAATATCAATTATTTTTGTCCTGTTCTCTTTTGCTAATTTCTTCTATAACTATTTTGTTGATTACTATCGCAACTACTATGCTTGTGAGGGAGTGGTGATTGACAATAAGAAATACCCTGTTTATGGAATTGATGTTTCGTCGCATCAGGATGAAATTGAGTGGGAAAGAGTGTCAAATGATAATATTAAGTTTTGCTTTATAAAAGCAACTGAAGGAAAAGATTTTGTGGATAAAAGATATAAGGAAAATTATATTGGAGCAAGAGAAAACAATATTCTAATTGGAGCTTATCATTTCTTTCGTTTTGGAAGCTCGGGCAAAGAGCAGGCACAAAACTTTATTAAAAATGTTGCAATAGAACATTTAGATTTTCCCCCAGTTTTAGATGTAGAAAGACACGGAAACTACTTCTCATTCTATAAAACAAATCAAATTAGGGTTGAAATCAAGAATTATCTTCAAGAAATAGAAAGACTCTACTCAATAAAACCAATAATCTACACCAACCTCGATGGCTACCAAAAATATATAAAAGGATATTTCCCTCAATATGAAATATGGATTTGCAAAATTTGTTCAGAACCACAAAATCACCATTGGAGTTTTTGGCAATATTCCCATAAGGGAGAAGTAAGCGGAATTAGCACAAAGGTTGATTTAAACACATTTAACGGAAGCGAGGAAGACTTTATAGATTATATAAATAATTATAAACAGAAGCTGATATGAAAATATTAATAATTGACACAACTCATAAAGTTTTAATAGATATGCTTGTTAATGCAGGCTTTCAAATAGACCATAAGCCAGATTATTCAAGAGAAGATATATTAAAAGAAATAGAAAATTACCATGCAATTGTTGTTAGAAGTAAAATAGAAATAGACAAAGAGGTAATAGATAGAGGGAAAAACCTAAAATGTATTGCAAGGGTAGGAGCAGGAATGGATGCAATAGACACAGAATATGCTCAAAGTAAAGGCATTGTTTGTCTTAACTCACCGGAGGGCAACAGAGATGCCGTTGGAGAACATGCCTTAGGAATGTTATTAAGTTTATTCAACAAAATTGCAATTTCTGATCATCAAGTCCGACTTGGACAATGGAGAAGAGAAGAAAATAGAGGACTTGAAATAAAAGGAAAAACAATAGGACTAATTGGATATGGTAATATGGGAAATGCCTTTGCTCAAAGACTGTTGGGCTTCGATTGCAAAGTGATAGCCTACGACAAATACAAGGAAAACTACTCCAACCATTATGCCCATGAAGTATCGTTAGAAACCCTTTTTAAAGAAACCGATATACTCTCCCTACACATACCCCTAACAAAAGAAACAAAATATTTGGTTGACATCAACTTTATCTCTCAGTTTCAAAAACCAATCTATATAATCAACACCTCAAGAGGAAAAGTTGTGAAAACACAAGACCTGATAGAAAAGATGAAAGATGGAGCTGTTTTAGGAGTATGCCTTGACGTATTAGAATATGAGGAATTTTCCAATGAACTATGTTCCAACAAACAAATCCCAAAAGACCTTATCTCACTCCTTCAAATGCCAAATGCTATTTTTACTCCACATGTTGCAGGTTGGACCATAGAATCCTACTACAAACTATCCTACCACCTTTCCCAAAAAATAATAGAATGTCTTAATAATCTTTAGTTTTAAAACAAACTTAAGGTTCAGGGACGCTCCTCCAAAATAATTCCCTTTTTAAGCAATATGAAATAAATGCCTAATATACTAAACAAGGAAAGGATTTACTCAAATCAAGAAACAACATATTTAAATCAAGAAAAAAATTATTTAAATCAAGGAAAAATTCAGTAAGGTGGCAGGATGTAGTATGCAAGGTGGCAGGATGCTATGTACAAGGTGGCAGGATGTAGTGTGTAAGGTGGCAGGTTACTAAATTTTTATTTGATATAATTAAATTATAATGGGCTTTGAAAGAATTATAATAAGGTTTAATGCAAGAATTCTACAATCTCTTTTATCAGCATTGTGGGGT
>Ga0172377_10001647_pt1 | contig 22673 bp, 21 predicted proteins | sample Pumphouse3metaG_FD_119749 | JGI IMG/M metagenome (GOLD analysis project Ga0172377, IMG submission 119749) | Leachate microbial communities from a municipal landfill in Southern Ontario, Canada - Pumphouse #3 metaG | ecosystem: Engineered > Solid waste > Landfill > Unclassified | place: Canada... | reverse complement strand
GTATTTTAATAATCAGTTTGTTTATTTCCTTTTATTTTAAATATTCCTTCCTTGATCTTAGTTTTATTATTATGTTAGAGAAAAAAATGGAATTAAAGAGTAGAGTAGTATCTATATGGTTTCTTATGGCCTTTTTTACTGTAAGTGGAATGATGGCACAAGTTGATATAAGAAACATAACCTTTAGAGGTAGAGTTCAAGATATATCTGGAAGAGGAATAGCAAATGTTTCTGTATCTGATGGGTTAAATATAGTTCAAACAAATAATAAAGGAGTATATCAGTTATTGAGTACGGCAGAAGCTAATTATGTGTTCATTAGTATCCCCTCTGGTTATGAAGTGCCATTTAAAGATAATGCTCCTCATTTTTTTAGAAAAGTTCCAGAAGAGTATAGTTCTAAACAGATTGTCAATTTTGAATTAAAGCGAAAGAAAGAAGAAGAAAAACAGCATGTGATAATAGTTTGGGCTGATCCTCAAGTATATTATTTGGATGAAATTCCTGAGCTACAAGAGGCTGCAGATGATGTGAAGGAGTTACTTTCTTTAAACTATAAAGATGTACCGGCACATGGATTAGTTGCTGGGGATATGATAGGTTGGTTGAAAGATGCTGATACGCTTTATGAGCCTATAAAAAGGACTATTAATAGTATTGGAGTTCCATTTTTCTATGCTGTGGGGAATCATGATATGGATACTAATTCTAGAACAAATTACTCTTCAAAAAAAACTTATAATCGATATTTCGGTCCTACATATTATTCCTTTAATAGAGGAGATATTCACTATATAGTCCTCGATAATGCATTCTATATTGGTCGAGGAGGAAGCTCTATAGGTTATCTTGATGAAAGACAATTCGCATGGTTAGAGCAGGATTTAAAAACTTTAGCTGAGGGATCTACTGTAATTATAACTATGCATATACCAACCTATTCACCTGATGCACGAAATGGTGCGTTTCACAAGGAGCAAATGAATAAAGTGTTGCAAAATAGAAGTGCATTTTATAAAATGTTAGAGCCTTTTAATGTACATCTATTTTCAGGGCATGAACACTACACCGAGAATTATGAAATAAATAAGACTATTTTTGAGCATGTTCATACCTCATTAGGGGGGTTCTTTTGGATGGCACCTTGGAGTTGGGATGGTTCTCCTCGTGGATATGGTGTCTATGAGGTAGATGGAGATAATGTGGAGTGGTATTTTAAGCCTATAGGTAAGAGTAAAGAGCATCAATTTAATGTTTATCCAGTAGGATCGAACAGTCATAAGGAAGAGGCGATTGTTGTAAATGTTTGGAATTATGATCCAAGTTGGAAGATCTATTGGTATGAGGATGGGGTGAAAATGGGAGAGATGGAACAATTCAGAGGGTATGATTCTTCAATATATAATTATGTGAATAAGAATAAGGAGAACTTTAACCACCCTGGCATTGGTTATGCTCTTACAGATCATCTGTTTTTCGCAATTCCAAAAGTGAAAAGTCGTTCAATTAAAGTTAAGGTGGTCGACCGTTTTGGAAATGTGTATATTCAAGAAATTGAGAACAAGAAAGATGCAAACACACTATAATAGCGCTTTGAATCTTTTGAATTATATCACATAATAATATAGATAAAGAATAAATCATATGCTTTTGATGATTTACGAGGATATGCCATTTAAATCACCAAAGTAGGTTCCTCAAGGGATAAGCGTAGTGCATTTATTTTGATTTTTCTTATTCAGTACAAGCATGAGGGTATGCTGGAGGAAGAGTTTTTGACTTCTATTTTAGTCATGTTAGTGGGTCAGAATCCTATGATAGCTTATGTTGTAACGAATCTTTTACTTTTGTTGCATACACTTCACCTGTCTGCGTGTTTTCAATTATTAAAACTTAATCCTTGACTTGGGGTTTTTACTGGAGTTATTTTAACGTCTATTGTCGTTTTCATAACGATGTTTTTTTACACGAAAAAAATGGTTTAGGAGGACCTGAAAAGCTTTATTTTCTGCAAAAACAAGGCTCTTAATTATTGATAAGAGCCTTGTTTGCTATAATAGTCCTGTTAGATGTATTTATCTTAAATCTTCAACTTCTTTAGGAGTCAATGGAATCTTTTTACCCAATCTACGAGAGCCTTCTTTTGTAATTAGGTAATTTTCTTCATTTCTTATTCCTCCAAAATCTTTAAAGGTTTCTACTTTATCGTAATTAATAAAATCTTTATAGAGACCTTTGTTTTTCCATTGGTCAATAAGCTCAGGAATGAAGTATATACCTGGTTCTATGGTAAGAACAAAACCTTCTTCAAGAGGACGAGCTAAACGAAGTGATTTGCGTCCAAATTGAGTGCTTTTAGGTTCGCCATTGTAACCCACCCATTCTTCACCCAGGTTTTCCATATCATGAACATCAAGTCCCATCATGTGTCCTAAGCCGTGAGGATAAAATAGAGCGTGTGCTCCTTCTTTTACAGCCTCTTTGGCATTACCTTTCATTAATCCCAACTCTTTAAGTCCATCAACCATAACTTCAGCGGAAAGATCGTAAACTTCTTCAAATCGTATTCCCGGTTTTAGTGCATTTACAGATGCTAAGTGCATGTTGTTTTGGACTTCATAAACTTCACGTTGGCGTTGAGAAAAAGTTTTAGAGACAGGTATTGTAGATGACATATCTCCAGCATAACCCATTTCTGTTTCTGCTCCGGCATCAATCAAGAACAATTGATCTTCTTTCACTTTGTTTCCATGATAATGATTGTGTAAAGTCTGTCCATTGATTGTGGCAATAGTTGCAAAGGATACCTCATAATTAGCGTCTTTTACAACTTTTTCCATAGCTGCAACGACTTCATATTCGTATTGTCCAGGTCTCAACATTCTCATTGCCGTTAAGTGCATATCTGAGGTTACATTACAGGCTTTTTCAATCTCTTTAATTTCCTCATCGGTTTTATTTTTACGTTGGTCCACAACAGCTTTAATAAAATCAACAGAAGCTTTTTGACGTTCTATGGGTAAATTAAGCCAATTCATTAGTTTGATTTGGTGTTCTGCTCGATAAGGGGGAAGGAAGTGTATTATTTGACCTTTTACTGTGGCATCATTCAGGTATTTTTTTAAGTCGACACTAGGTTGAGTATAAGTGATACCTACTAAGCTACTTTTTTCTTTTAATGTGGGCTGTATTCCCATCCATACAATATCATCTATTGTTAGCTCATTTCCGAAAATGATTTCTTTGTCATTATCAATATCTATTACAGCAGAAAGCCCAGCATAGGATAATCCAAAGTAATAGAGGAAGCTAGAATCTTGACGATATCGGAAGGTATTATCTGCATAATTTAATCCGTAATCGTCATTTCCTAAAAACAAGAGTAGTCCAGAGCCAATTTTTTTCTTCAGCAAGGCTCGACGTTGCTGGTAGGTTTCTTTTGAAAACATAGTAATCTATTTTACATTCGTTCAGGGACTTCAATACCAAGTAAATCCATTCCGTGACGAATAGTTTTTGCTACATTAGCTGATAGTATTAATCGGAGGTTTCGTGTGTTTTCGTCCTCTTCATGTAAGATGCTGTACTCGTGGTAGAATTGATTGTATTCCTTAACTAGATCATATGTATAGTTTGCAATCAAAGAAGGATTATATTCATTAGCTGCCTGTTCTACAATGATTTCAAAATCTGCAAGCTGCTGAATTAAATTCATTTCTTTAGCATTCAACTCAACATTCTCAATACATTGTTTTACACTTTCGTAGTTGAGATTCATTTTCTCAGCATTTCTAAAGATTGAGCAGATGCGTGCATGAGTATATTGGATAAATGGTCCTGTATTTCCATTAAAATCGATTGATTCCTTAGGATTGAAAGTCATATTTTTTCTTGCATCGACTTTTAGTATAAAGTATTTAAGAGCTCCTAATCCAACTATACGAGCAACTTCATCGATCTCTTGTTCGGTATAGTTATCTAGTCTACCTAGTTCTATTGATGAGTCTTTAGCTGTTTGAATCATCTCTTCAACAAGGTCATCGGCATCTACAACAGTACCTTCACGTGACTTCATTTTTCCTTCAGGTAGTTCTACCATTCCATAAGAAAAGTGGACTAAATCTTTACCCCATTCAAATCCTAATTTATCTAGAATAACAGAAAGTACCTGAAAATGATAGTTTTGTTCATTACCAACAACATAGATCATTTTATCAATAGGGAAATCTTCAAAACGAAGCTTAGCTGTACCAATGTCTTGTGTCATATATACTGAAGTTCCATCAGCACGAAGAAGGATTTTTTGATCTAGTCCTTCATTGTTTAAGTCCACCCAAACTGAACCATCTTCTTTTTTATAAAAAAGATCTTTTTTAAGTCCTTTAATTACTTCATCTCTTCCAACCAAATAGGTTTCCGACTCGTAGTATATTTTATCAAAGTTTACACCTAGTTTTTTGTATGTTTCATCAAATCCTTTATAAACCCAGTCATTCATCATGTTCCATAAAGAGCGAATTTCTTTATCCCCCTGCTCCCATTTTATGAGCATATCGCGAGCTTCTTTCATTAAGGTAGATTGTTCTTCTGCTTCTTCTTGTGAAAGCCCTTTATTTTTTAGCTCTTCGATTTCACTTTTGTAATGTTGATCAAAAGATACATAATAGTCTCCCACAAGATGATCCCCTTTTTTTCCAGATGATTCGGGAGTTTCTCCTTTTCCATATTTTTTCCAAGCTAACATAGATTTACAAATATGAATACCCCGATCATTAACTATATTAGTCTTAACTACTTTATTACCTACAGCTTCATTGATTTTAGCTAAAGCATGTCCTAATAGGTTGTTTCGAACATGACCCAAATGTAGGGGTTTATTAGTATTAGGAGATGAGTACTCAATCATAACTAAAGGAGAATCTTTAGTAACTTCTTTAAATCCATAATTGTCATCTGAATCAATGTTCAGTAGTAATTCAACCCATGAGGTTGAAGAAATAGATAGATTTAGAAATCCTTTTATTACATTGAAAGACTTAACAGCAGTACAGTTTTTTTCTAAGTATGCTCCAATTTCTTGTCCGGTATCCTCTGGTTTCTTTTTAGATAGTTTGAGAAGTGGAAATACAACTAAAGTGATATGGCCCTCAAATTCTCTTTTGGTTTTTTGAAATTGTATTTGGTCTGTTTTAGGCTCTTGGCCGTATAGTTCTTTCAGCCCTTGGCAAATAGAACGTGTTAATAGGTCTTCTATCTTCATATTAATCAGCTTTTTCTTCGGACAAAGATATAAAAAAAGGGACATTTTACAGTCCCCTCTTTTCTTTTATATTTTTTAATAATTTGAAAGTATTATTCTACAGCATTTGCCAACTCAGAACCAGGCTTAAATCGAGCCACTTTTTTAGCGGGTATTTGAATAGGTTCTTTCGTTGCTGGATTAATTCCTCTACGAGCATTTCGTTGTGCAACAGAAAATGAACCAAAACCAACTAATGATACTTTTTCACCTTTACCTAAGGTTTTTGTTACCGTTGAAATAAATGCATCTAAAGCTCTTTTTGAATCAGCCTTAGTTAATCCTGATTCTTCAGCCATTGCACTAATAAGTTCTGCTTTGTTCATAATAATTAAAGGTTAAAATGTTTTTTATAATAGGATTTAAAATTAATGTCTTTCACAAATATAAAGTAACAATTCAAAAATACAAATAATATAGGTGTTAAAAGCATGCAAAGCCCTAAAATAAAAGAATTTAGCATCCCTTTTTTCTCTTAGCCCATTTTTTATTCTTATTTTTGTATTTCATTTAAAATGAAAGTAGTTAGATCTTGATTAATTTAAATATAAAATAACAAGCATGCCTAAAATAACAAAGAACCTATTAATAATAAACTTCTTATTTTTCTTTGCTACAATAGTTGCTGACAGCTATGGGATAGATTTAATAAAAATTTTAGGGTTACACTTTTTTTTAGCGGAGGATTTTAATCCTATTCAGTTAGTAAGCTATATGTTTTTACATGGGGGATTTAGTCATATATTCTTTAACATGTTTGCTGTGTGGATGTTTGGTAGAATATTAGAGCAGGTGTGGGGAGCCAAACGTTTTTTAATTTACTATTTAGTTTGTGGAGTTGGGGCAGGATTAGTCCAAGAAATAGTACAACTTGTTCATTATGAATTTGTTTTATCTACGTATGATAATGTAAATATAGGACATGCTGTCATTCCTATGAGGGAATATCTCAATTTGATGACAACTGTAGGGGCTTCAGGTGCAGTTTATGGTATTCTACTTGCTTTTGGTATGCTTTTTCCCAATCAGTCATTATTTATTTTCCCTATTCCTGTGCCAATTAAAGCTAAATATTTTGTTATAGGATATGCTGTATTAGAGTTGTATTTAGGTTTAGCTAATCATCAAGGAGATAATGTAGCCCATTTTGCACACCTTGGAGGTATGATATTTGGGTTTATTTTAATTCGCTATTGGAGAAGAAAAGGGTATTATCTGTGATATAATATAACGATCTTATGGATGAGTTTGTAAAAGATATTAAGAACCAATTTAAGAAGGCCAATATAGTATTACGTTTTATTTATGCTAACGTAGCTGTTTATCTATTGTTTGCATTGTTAGGGGTTGCTTATATGTTGTTTAATAGGAGTGTTGAGGGGGTTTTTCAATATTTAGCTTTTCCTTCTTCTTTTATGCGCTTCTTAACCCAACCATGGTCAATTGTAACTTACATGTTTATGCATGCAGGTTTTTTTCACTTACTATTTAACATGTTGTGGTTATATTGGTTTGGTCAAATCTTTTTGCGGTTTTTTTCAGCTGTTCATTTAAGGGGACTCTATTTTTTAGGAGGTATGTGTGGAGGACTTTTGTATATGTTCTTTTATAATGTTTTTCCTTATTTTTCCTCTATGGTTGAAAGTGCAATATTGGTGGGTGCTTCGGCGTCTGTTTTAGCCATTGTTATGGCTACAGCATATAGAGAACCTAATTACCCTATCCGTTTATTTATTTTTGGAAGCTTTCCATTAAAGTATTTAGCTATTTTTATGGTTGTATCAGACCTGCTCTTTATGACTTCAACTAATGCAGGAGGTCATATTGCACATATAGGAGGTGCTTTGGCAGGTTTTTGGTTTGCTGCTAGTTTACCTAAGGGAAAAGACAGGACTCGGTGGGTAAACATAGTAATCGATACTATTGTTCATTTTTTCTCTACTCCTTTTAAGCTGAGAAAAAAGAAACCTAAGATGAAAATCCACAAAGGAAAACGACAGATGGATTATGATTACAATGAAGAGCAAAATAAAAAAACTGGTGAAGTTGATAGAATCTTAGAGAAATTAAAAAAGTCGGGCTATGTAAGTTTAACTGAAGAGGAGAAGAAGTCGTTATTTGATGCAAGTAAAAAGTAAGAACATGAAGAATATAGCTCAGTTTGTAAGAAAGCTAATTTTAGCAGTAAATATACTATTTGTTGTATTATTAATTATTAGTGCATATAGTACATTTTTACATCCTGTAAAGTATCCTATTTTGTCTTGTGCTGGATTGACTTTTCCTGTGTTTTTACTTATTAACGTCTCTTTTTTTCTATTCTGGTTATTTATAAAATTTAAATATTCTTTATTGTCTATAACAGGATTTGTTCTTTGTTTCTCTCAAATAAAAACATATGTACCTATCCATATTGTTTCAAAGGATGTGCCAGAACAACATCTTAAAATACTCTCATATAATGTAATGGGTTTTGATGGTGCATTTAAAAAAGGAGGTGAAAATCCAATACTGAATTATTTAAAAGAGAGTGAAGCTGATATTATTTGTCTTCAAGAATATAATGTGTCCACGAATGAAAAGAAGTTGACTCAAGAAGATGTTAACGCGGCTTTGGTTGAGTACCCTTTTTTCAAAATAAATAAAGTTGGTGCAAAAAGTAGTGGTAATCAAGTTGCTTGTTTTTCAAAATATCCTATTGTGTCAGATCAGGTAATTCATTACGAAAGTGCTTATAATGGTTCTGTTAAATATGAACTAGCTATAAAAAGTGATACAATAACAGTTATCAATAGTCATTTAGAATCTAATAAACTAACTCGAGAAGATAAAGTAGTTTATGAGGATATGTTAGCTGCTCCAGAGGCTAGAAAAGTTAAAAGTGGTGTAAAACAGTTAGTTAAAAAGTTAGCAGAGGCTTCTTCAATAAGAGCAAATCAAGTAGATAGCATAAAAAATGAAATCAGAACAGCTAAATATTATCCATTAATTCATTGTGGGGATTTTAACGATACTCCAATTTCTTATCCCCTAACAACGTTTAGGAAAAAATTGGATGATGCTTTTGTACAGTCAGGAAAAGGGTTAGGAATATCGTACAATCAAAATAAATTCTATTTTAGGATAGACCACATATTAATTAGTAAAGATTTACAATCTTATAAATGTACTGTAGATCAAACGATTGATTTTTCCGATCACTATCCTATCTGGTGTTATGTAGCAAAAAAAAACAATAAATAAAGTAATATAAAAATGAGAAAACTTACAGTTTTTATACTATTGTGTAGTATGATTTATTCTTGTACAACAAAAAATGAAAAAAATCCATTCTTAGAGGATTTTAAAACAGAATATGGTGTTCCACCTTTCGATGAAATTCGTATTGAGCATTATGAACCTGCTTTTGTTTGTGGAATGGAAGAGCAAAATCGTAATATAGAAGCTATTATTAATTCTAAAGAGCATCCAACTTTTGAAAATGTTATTGGAGCGTTAGATGATAGTTCTCCTATATTGGATCGAGTAAGTGGTGTGTTTTTTAATATGACTAGTGCAGAAAGTACCCCTGAATTAGATGAAATTTACTTAAGTCTTTCACCAAAATTATCAGAGCATGGAGATAATATATATCTCAATGCAGATTTATTTGAGAAAATAAAAATGGTGTACGAGGGGCGTAAAGAAGAAAGTTTAACAACTGAGCAATTAACTTTACTAGAAGACACTTATAAAAGCTTTGTTCGTAGAGGTGCAAACTTAAATGAAACAGATCAAGAGCGTTTAAGAGAAATTAATAAAGAGCTCTCGGTTTTAGCGATACAGTTTAATAACAACACACTTTATGGAGACAACGATTATCAGCTTGTTATTGAAAACAAGGAGGAACTAGCTGGTTTATCGGATGATTTTATTGCAAGTGCAGCAATGGAGGCCCAAGAGGCTGGGCTAGACGGTAAATATGTTTTGAAGTTGAAGAACTCTAGTCGTTTGCCTGTTTTACAATATGCTGAAAATAGATCTTTACGTGAAAAGTTATACACTGCTTACATTAATAGAGGAAATAATGGTGATAAGTATGATAATAAAAGCATAATAACTAATGTGGTTAAATTGAGATTAGAAAAAGCAAATCTATTAGGGTTCGACTGCTACTCTAATTTTGTTTTAGACACAAACATGGCAAAGAACTCAGAAACAGTAATGAACTTTTTAAATAACTTATGGTCATATGCATTACCTAAAGCTAAAAAAGAAGCTCAAGAATTACAGAACCTTATGGATAAAGAGGGGAATGGAGAGACTTTAGCCCCTTGGGATTGGTGGTTTTACACAGAAAAGTTGCGTAAGGAGAAGTACGACTTAGATGAAGAGGAGATAAAACCTTACTTTCAGTTAGAAAACGTAAGAGATGGGGTGTTTATGGTTGCTAATAAGTTGTATGGGTTAACTTTTAAAAGATTAGATAATGTTCCCGTTTATCACCCTGAAGTACAAGTTTTTGAGATTAGTGATGCTAATGGTGATTTAATAGGATTGTTTTATGCAGATTATTTTCCACGAAGTGGAAAGAAATTTGGTGCATGGATGAGTAGTTATAGAAGTCAAAAAGGAGATATTCGTCCTATAATTTGCAATGTTTGTAATTTATCAAGACCTGTTGGTGATGCTCCCTCACTGTTAACGTTAGATGAAGTGGAAACAGTATTCCATGAGTTTGGACACGCATTGCATGGATTATTGTCACAGTGTAATTATGCAGGTGTTTCTGGAACTAGTGTGCCTAGAGACTTTGTTGAATTACCTTCTCAAATCAATGAGCACTGGGCTATGGAACCTGAGGTGTTAAAGTTGTATGCAAAGCATTATGAAACGGGCGAGGTTATTCCAGATGAATTAATTGAGAAAATAAAGAATCAAAGTACGTTTAATCAAGGATTTATGCTGACAGAATTATTAGCTGCGTCCCTATTAGATATGGAGCTACATAATTTGACTGATATTGATAGCTTTGATATCATTGCTTTTGAGAAAGAAGCAATGGATAAACTTGGCTTAATACCTGAAATTGCGCCACGTTATCGCTCCACTTATTTTGGTCATATTATTGGTGGATACGCTGCTGGATATTATAGTTATTCATGGGCTAATGTATTAGATAATGATGCTTTTGAAGCATTTAAAGAGAATGGGATATTTGATCAAGAAACGGCTCATTTATTCCGTACTCAGATTTTAGAACGAGGAGGTAGCGATGATCCTATGAAGATGTATAAAAACTTTCGTGGAGCAGAGCCAAAATTAGATGCGATGTTAAAAAATAGAGGATTAATAGATTAAGCTATAAAACTTTATTAATATAGTATCATAATAAAAGAGCCTCGCATGAGGCTCTTTTTATATTATTAATTTTCCTATGTCGTTGTGTAATATTTAATTTATGATTGATACATACCTTGTTCTTTAATCTTTCGATACACCTTAGGATGTAAGAAGTAGGGAAGCTCTTTTCCTTGATGAAAAGCTTCACGTATCATTGTTGAGCTAACTTCAAATATAGGTGAGTTTATTAATTTAACTCCTTGTGGAAGTGTATCGATATTTACAGGAAATTGAGGACGAGGATAAATCAAAATACAGTGATTTTTTTTTATTTCCTCAGGATTTTTCCATTGTTGAAATTTGAGCCAGTTATCAGACCCTATGATAAGTACAAAATCTATAGATGGATGTCGTTTTCTAAGTTCTTCTAAAGTTCTAGCTGTATAGAATGGGGGTTTTAAATGAAGTTCAAAATCTGAAGCTTTGAATTGAGGGTAGTCATCAATAGCTAATTGTATGAGATTCATGCGTTGTTCTTCACTAGCTCCTGTACTTTCTTTTTTGAGAGGGTTTTGTGGAGTTAGCATAAACCATAGTTCATCAATATCTTCGTATTCGCAGATATAATTTGCTAAAGCAAGATGCCCTAGATGAATGGGATCAAATGACCCACCAAAGATACCAATCCTTTTTTTTTCTTTACCCTCCATGCTTTACTTTTCTAAGAAGGATTTAATGGTATTATAAGCTTCTTTTTGAGCCTTCTCTAGTTTATCATTTGTTATAATAGTATCAAATTGAGGAGCAAAAGTCAACTCATATTTAGCCTTATTAATTCTATTTCTTATTACTTCGGGAGTATCGGTATTTCTGTTTATCAGGCGTTTTTCTAGTTCTTCAATAGATGGAGGTTGAATAAATATTGAAAGTGCTTTATCTCCAAAATAGTTTTTTATATTACATCCACCTACAACATCAACATCAAAAATTACATTTTTACCCTCTTGAAGCTTACTTTCAACTTCTGTTTTTAAGGTTCCATAGAAGCAGTCGGTATAAACCTCTTCGTATTCAAGAAATTCATTGTTGTTAATTTTCTCTTTAAATTCGGTGGGGGTGTGGAAGTAATACTCCACTCCATGTTGCTCTTTGCCCCTTGGTGCACGACTTGTTGCTGAGATAGAAAAAGTTAAGTTGAGATCTTTCTCTAGTAAGTAATTAATGATGGTTGATTTTCCTGAACCTGAAGGAGCAGAAAAAATGATCAGTTTACCCTCCATAGCTATTTGTTTGGTTTGTTATTTAAAGTGTATTTAGAACTTGTTCTTTAATTTGTTCTAGTTCATCTTTCATTTGAACTACTATTTTTTGCATAGTAGCATGGTTTGATTTGCTACCTAATGTATTCACTTCACGACCTATTTCTTGAGATATAAAACCCAGTTTTTTGCCTTGATCAACTTCTTGATCCATGGTTTTGATGAAATAATCCAAATGGTTAGTTAGTCGTTGTTTTTCTTCATTTACGTCTAAGCGCTCAATGTGATAGATTAATTCTTGTTCAAGACGGTTTTTATCATAATCTACTGTGGGGTTATTCTCTAAGGCTTCTACTAGACGCTCTCTGACTTTTTCTATTCGCTCCTTTTCAAAAGGCTCTATTTGAGTCAGTAAGCTTTGGATTTTATGAATGTTTCCTTTGAATTTATCCTCTAATGCAGCTCCCTCTTGTTTGCGGAAGTCAATGAGCTGTTCTATAGCTTCATCAATCGTTGCTTTAACTACTTTCCATTCATCTTCAGAAAGCTCTTTTATTTCCACCTTAGTCATTACTTCTGGCATTTTTAGTAAAATTTGAAACCAATCTGCGGGTAGTGGAATATTTAGGGTCTCTGAAATTTCATTGATTTGTTTATAATAGTTTGTTAATAAAGCTTGATTAATTGGAGCCGCTTGATCGACATCCTCTCTTACTTCAATCCAAAGACTGAAGTCTATTTTTCCTCTCTTCAGTTTTAATCCTAATTGTTTACGTATTTCCATCTCCTTTTCTCTATAAAGGGGAGCTATTCGAGAAGATATATCAAGTCCTTTACTGTTTAAGGATTTAATTTCAATGGTGATTTTTTTATCTGAAAATTCGGCTACAGCTTTACCGTATCCTGTCATTGATTGTATCATAGTTGTGACTTTTGTGCAAAAATAACGGATTTTTAGCAATTAACCCTTATCTTTGTGAATAATAAGCTATTAATCTATGTCATGTATATTGAGTATTGAAACTTCTACCGAAGTTTGTTCTGTTGCAATTAGCGACTTAGGAGATGAGTTGTTCAGTAAGGAGGATTTTGAAGGTCCAAATCATGCTGAATCACTTGGTGTTTTTGTGGATGAGGCTCTCTCTTTCATTGATAGTAGAGGGATTCCATTAGATGCTGTTGCTATTAGTAGTGGTCCTGGCTCATACACTGGATTGCGAATAGGGGTTTCTATGGCTAAAGGTATTTGTTACGGACGTGAAATCCCACTATTAGCTATTCCTACATTGAAAGTTTTGACAGTTCCTATTTTACTGGCTGATGAAATTCCTGAAAATGCTTTATTATGTCCCATGATAGACGCACGTCGTATGGAAGTGTATGCTGCAATATATGATAGAGGACTAAACGAAAAAAGAGGAGTTTCAGCAGATATTATTGATGAAGAGTCTTACCTTAGTTTTTTAGATGAACACCCCATTTATTTTTTTGGAAATGGGGCTGCTAAGTGTAAGAAAAAAATCACTCATCCTAATGCGCATTTCTTAGAGGACATAAAACCATTAGCTAAATGGATGTTTCCTTTAGCAGAACAGTTAATGATAAATAAAGAGTTTGAAGACGTAGCTTATTTTGAACCTTTTTACTTAAAAGATTTTGTGGCGACAAAACCAAAGAAAAAACTTTTGTGATTGTCACGATATTTCCTATATTTATAGAACTATGCAATATAATACTTCACAGAAAAGAATGGCACTGCCTGAATACGGTCGTAGTGTACAGAACATGGTAGATCATGCGTTAACAATTGATGATCGTGATGAAAGACAGTTATGTGCCAATACAATAATTGAGATAATGGGGAATATGTTTCCTCATTTAAGGGATGTACCTGATTTTAAACACAAGTTGTGGGATCATTTAGCAATGATGTCTGATTTTAAATTGGATATAGATTATCCGTATGAAATTGTAAAAAAAGAGTTGCTTTATGAAAAGCCAAAACCTGTTGCTTATCAGCAGTCCTTTATCCGATATAGACATTATGGTAAAACTGTGGAGCGATTAATTGATGAGGCGATAAAGTATCCAGAAGGAGATGAGAAAAACAACTTAGTGGCATTGATTCTAAATCATATGCGACAAACTTTTTCCACATGGAATAACAATTCGGTAGAAGACGATAAAATAGCTAATGATTTATATGAGCTTTCCGAAGGACAACTGCAAGAAACGGATGATATCCGAAAAATTATGGAAGAGCGAATGAATCGTTACGGTCGCAGGGGTAGAAATAATCCCCGCAGAGGATCAAGGCGATAGTTTACTGATTATTAAATATTTCCGTTAACCTATTAATTCTAATAAGCATATGGCATCATTTATTATTGAGGGTGGACACAAATTGTCTGGGGATATCTATCCCCAAGGGGCTAAAAATGAAGTTCTACAAATTATTTGTGCTACATTACTCACCAAAGAAGAGGTGGTTGTTCACAATGTACCAAATATATTAGATGTTAATAACTTAATCCAACTGATGCGTGATATTGGCGTTAAAGTGGACATGTTAGGAGAGTCATCTTATAGTTTTAAAGCTGAGTCGGTGGACCTAGAATATATGGAGAGTGATGAGTATCTCAAGAAATGCTCTAGTCTAAGAGGGTCGGTCATGTTAATAGGGCCTATGGTAACTCGTTTTGGAAAAACGATAATATCTAAACCAGGAGGCGATAAAATCGGTCGTCGCAGGCTTGATACTCACCTTGCGGGGATTAAAAGCTTAGGTGCTGAGTTTAGATACGATGCTTTACGTGGTATATTTGAGATTACTGCTGATAAGTTAAAAGGGACTTATATGCTTTTAGATGAAGCCTCAGTAACTGGTACAGCAAATATAATTATGGCTTCTGTACTTGCAGAAGGAACAACTACTATTTACAATGCTGCTTGTGAGCCCTATTTGCAACAATTATGTAATATGCTTAATCGAATGGGGGCTAAAATCAGTGGTATTGCCTCTAATTTGTTAACCATTGAAGGTGTTGAGGAGCTTAAAGGTACAGATCATACTGTGTTACCTGATATGATAGAGGTGGGGAGTTTTATTGGAATGGCAGCTATGACTAATAGTGATATTACTATTAAAAATGTGAGTTATCATAACTTAGGGATCATACCTGAGAGTTTTAGGCGATTGGGCATTAAAATGGAACAACAAGGTGATGATATTCATATTCCAGCTCAAGAGACCTATGAAATAGAATCGTTTATCGATGGTTCCATAATGACTATTGCTGATGCTCCTTGGCCTGGATTAACTCCTGATTTATTAAGTGTATTATTGGTTGTGGCTACTCAAGCAAATGGGAGTGTTTTAATCCATCAAAAAATGTTCGAAAGTCGTTTGTTTTTTGTAGATAAATTGATTGATATGGGCGCTCAAATTATATTATGTGATCCTCATCGTGCTGTTGTTATTGGACATAATCATAAGTTTCGTTTGCGAGGCGGGAACATGACATCACCAGATATTCGTGCGGGTATTGCTCTTCTAATTGCTGCATTAAGTGCTGAAGGAATTAGTACCATTCATAATGTAGATCAGATTGATCGTGGTTATCAAAACATTGAAGGACGTTTAAATGCTTTAGGAGCTAGAATTACACGGATATGATCAAAAAATCGGAGGTTGTAAAAATAGGTTTTTTCACAAAACCTCATGGGGTTTCTGGAGAATTAAGATTAGAGTTTGAGGGGGGCGTTTTTAACCCAATTCCCTCAGATTATATTATTTGTGATATGGAGGGGATTCTAGTCCCCTTTTTTATTGAATCTTATCGCTTAGGTGGTGGGAATACAGGCTATGTTAAGTTTGAGCGAGTGGATAATTTAGCTTATGCTAACCGGTTTATAGGAGTTAGTGTGTACTTGCCAAATACTCATGTTGAAGAAGAAGTTGAATATAATCCATATGACGATATAATTGGTTTTGCTATATCCGACAAGACTCAAGGAGATATAGGTGTAATTCATGATGTAGATGAAACGACTTCAAATGTATTGTTTGTTGTTAAGCATGGGAATAGAGAAATTTTAATTCCTGTTCATGAGAATCTTATTTTGTCTATCGATCAGGAGAATGAAATTATTTATGTTGACTTACCCGAAGGACTGATTGATTTGGATTCTATAGAATGATTTATATCTGTTAAATTCATTCAATAAAAGGGGGATAATAGACTGAAATGCTTACCTTTGTACGCTATTATTCAAAGGTATGTCAAACAAGAAACGTAAGAAATCTTTTTGGAAGGATATTCGGTTTAAGTATAAGCTGACTATCTTAAATGAAAACACGTTAGAAGAGGTTGCAAAACTTCGTGTATCCAAATTTAATGGACTTTCTGTGTTGTTCACCATCCTTTTTTTGATTTTTTTTATTGTTTCTTGTATTCTTGTTTTTACTCCCTTGCGAAATTATTTACCTGGTTATTTAAATAGTGAAGTGCGTGCAGAGATTGTTAATAATGCACTTCGTTTAGATTCGTTGCAGGAAATAGTAGCAAAACAAAACCTTTACATAACTAATATCCAAGATATTTTCAGAGGTGAAGTTAAAGTAGATTCCGTGCACTCTATCGATTCCTTGACAACTATGCGTGTGGATTCAATTAAAGAACGTACTGAAAGAGAAGAGGCTTTTAGAAAAGAGTATGAAGAGCGAGAAAAATATAATTTAAGCTCTTTTACCGCTTCTACAGATTTGGGGGGTGTGCAATTTTTTAGACCTACATCAGGCATAATCACAGGTCATTTTAATGCAGATAAAAAGCATTATGGAGTTGATGTCGCTGCTTCAGCAAATGAGAGTATCGTGGCAATTCTTGATGGAGTTGTAATATTAAGTACTTATACTGCCGATACTGGCTATTTGATACAAATACAACATAATCAGGATTTTGTGTCTGTTTATAAACATTGTGGTTCCTTGTTGAAGAAACAAGGAGATAGAGTAAAAGCAGGTGAAGTTATAGCTTTGGTAGGTGATACAGGAACCTTGAGTACTGGTCCGCATTTGCATTTTGAATTATGGTATAAAGGACAAGCAGTAAATCCAGAATACTATATTGCTTTTTAAATTATGTATAAAGAAACAGAGAAAAAACAGATTGCGATATTAGGGTCAACAGGCTCTATTGGAACACAAGCCTTAGCGGTAATAGATGAGCATTCTGATCGTTACGAGGCTAACCTATTAACCGCTTATCAGAATGTAGATCTTTTAGTTCAACAGGCTCGAAAGTTCAATCCAGATGTTGTTGTCATTGGGAATGAATCAAAATATACCGCACTGAAAGAGGCATTAGCTGATTTACCGATTAAGGTTTATGCTGGAAAAGAGGCCCTATGTCAAGTGGTAGAATCGCAAGAAATAGATATTGTACTAACTGCAATGGTAGGAGTAGCAGGGCTTCGTCCTACTTTGAATGCTATTCGTCATGGTAAAGCCATTGCATTAGCTAATAAAGAAACACTAGTAGTCGCTGGTGATCTTATAAATGAAGCTTTGACAGAACATCGAGTTCCTATTTTACCTGTTGATTCTGAACACTCAGCTATTTTTCAATGCCTTGTAGGAGAGAAAAGCCCAGTCGAAAAAATCATATTAACTGCATCAGGTGGTCCTTTCCGACATTTTTCTAAAGATAAATTAGCTACAGTAACTAAGGAACAAGCTTTGAAGCATCCTAATTGGGATATGGGGGATAAAATAACTATAGATTCCGCCTCTATGATAAATAAAGGTTTTGAAGTGATTGAAGCGAAGTGGTTGTTTGGATTAAAACCAGATCAAATTGATGTGGTAGTACACCCTCAATCGGTTGTGCATTCTATGGTGCAATTCGCCGATAGTTCTATTAAAGCTCAATTAGGCTTACCCGATATGAGAGTGCCGATACAATATGCTTTTTCTTATCCTGAACGATTAGCTTCTTCCTTCCCAAGGTTAAGTTTTGCTGATTATAATACATTGACATTTGAAGAACCCGATTCTGAAAAATTTAGAAATTTACAATTGTCTTATTATGCTATGACTCAAGGAGGAAACCTTCCTTGTGTACTTAATGCTGCAAATGAAGTAGTTGTAGATGCTTTTCTAAACGATAGAGTTGGGTTTCTAGAAATGAGTGATATCATTGAGAAAGTAATGGAACGAGTATCTTTCATTAAAAAACCAACTTTTGATGATTATGTAACGACAGATAAAGAGTCTCGTCGGATTGCATTAGAGTTGATTAAAAAGAAATAAAATCAGTTATATTATAAAAAAGAGAACTAAGTAATGGAAACATTTTTAATACGTGCACTTCAGCTAGTGTTGAGTTTGTCTTTGCTCGTTATTATACACGAAGGAGGGCACTTTCTTTTTGCTAGATTATTTAAGGTTAGGGTAGAGCGATTTGCTATATTCTTTCATCCTTGGTTTAAGTTGTTCAGTTATAAACCGAAGAAAAGTGAAACAGAATATGTGTTGGGTTGGCTGCCTCTTGGAGGTTATGTAAAGATAGCTGGTATGATTGACGAGTCTATGGACTCTGAGCAAATGAAGAAGCCACCACAACCTTGGGAGTTTAGATCTAAACCAGCATGGCAGCGTTTACTTATTATGTTAGGTGGGGTGTTATTCAACTTTTTGTTGGCACTGTTTATTTACGCTATGATTATGTTTACTTGGGGAGATTCGTATATCCCTGTACAAAAAGCTCCTCTTGGAATGGAGTTTTCTCAAGTAGCTAAAGATGTTGGTTTTGAAGATGGAGATGTATTACTATCTGCTGATGATGTTCCTTTTGAGCGTTTTGATGGAGAAACATTAAGTAAAATTGTAGATGCTCGTATTGTAAAAGTTTTACGTCAAGGCAAAGAAAAAACAGTATATATTCCTGAAGATATGATGCAAAGATTATTAGCTGAGAATACAGGTTTTGCTTCATGGGCTATACCTTATGTACTTGACAGTGTTATGGTAGATATGCCAGCTTATGAAGCTGGATTATTACGTGGTGATAGTATTGTGTCTCTTGATGGGGAAAAAGTATCTTTCCAAGCTTTTAGAACTAAGATGATTGATAGAAAATCACAACAAGAAAAATTAGAAGCTGAGGGAATTAATCCTTATTTAATTACCTTAGGGTATTACCGAAACGGAGTGTATAATGAAACAGTATTAGAAACTGATACTGCTTTTCAGATAGGAGTCTATGCTTCAAATCAGTTAAATAAATTATTTCCTTTAGTTGAAGAAGAGTATAGCTTTTTAGGTTCGCTTCCAGCAGGTGCAAAACATGGAGTAAGTACATTGAAGAATTATGTAAATAATATGAAGCATGTTTTCTCTAAAGAAGGAGCAAAACAATTAGGAGGGTTTGGTACTATAGGTAGTATATTTCCTGCTACATGGAACTGGTACCAATTTTGGTATATGACAGCATTTTTATCTATAATTTTAGCTTTTATGAATATATTACCAATTCCTGCTTTAGATGGGGGACATGTTATGTTTTTATTGTATGAGATTATAGCTCGTCGTAAACCAAGCGATCAGTTTATGGAGCAAGCACAGATTATAGGTATGCTTATTTTATTTGCTTTGGTTATATGGGCAAACTTTAATGATGTCTTGCGATTCTTCTTTTAGATAAATATTAATATTTACTTGTCATCTTTTGATTAGTGGAGTCATAAAATAGAGCAACAAGAAAATCATGTTGCTCTATTTTTATATGCGTTTTTTATTGTGTGGAATAGACTATATTATATTTTATCAAAAGAATGCTTATAGAGAGAAGCTATTTCTTTTTTAATAAAGATAAAATATAGAGCAATACAATAGCACCTATAGTTGACATGACAAGTGTTCCCCATACACTTCCTGTCGATTGGACTCCCAGAAGATTATAAACCCAACCACCGATAACACTACCTATAAGGCCTACGATGAGATTTAGAAAAAAACCAAGGCCTTTCCCTTTCATTATTCTTCCTGCAACAGCTCCAGCCAATAGGCCGACAATAACTGACCATAAAAAACCTAATCCGCCCATAATACTAATATTAAATGATTATTAAAAAATCTACCATTCCTGTAGAATGGTCTAGTATAAAGATAACAAAACATAAGTAGCTTTGTTTGTTATGCTCTGTTTTAACCGGGAGTGATTTTAATTTTTAAATATGAAATAAACAGCAAGAATTAGAAAGAAAAATCCAATGACATGATTCATCTTAAAGGTTTCATTCTTGAATACCAACGTTGTGAATAGTGTGAAGACAACAAGTGTTATTACTTCTTGCATTACTTTTAGTTGCCAGAGATTAAATGGTCCCCCATTATCAATATATCCTAGTCTATTTGCTGGAACTTGAAAACAATACTCAAATAATGCAATACCCCAGCTAATTAATATAATTACGGGAAGAGTTAGGTTGCTTAATCCATTGATGTCTTTAAATTTAAGATGTCCGTACCATGCAAAAGTCATAAAAACATTAGAGCATATAAGTAATCCAATAGTTGCAAAAGCTTTCATATCAATTATTAAAAATGTATCAAAGAATAAGCCTCACTTAGTGAGGCTCTATTATTATAATTAAGGTGAAAAGATAAAGTATAAAAGAGTGTATAGTGTGGTGTTTTATATTTTCACTTTTTTTAAAACCTCAAAAATATTTAGTTATTGAAAAACTTATGGAAGTAAAGAAGTTGGTAATCAATAGCACTATTCCAATATTCATGAGTGTGTGCACCAGGTCTTGTGATATATTCATGAGGAATATTATTATACAATAGTTTTTTATGTAACTCTTCATTCACTTCGTAAAAGAAGTCATCGAATCCACAATCAATAATAATACTTAATGAGTTCGGTTTGATTTTATGTAGTTGGTTAATTACAGTATACTCATTCCAGTTATCGGGGTTTTTATCGTAATCTCCTAATAGGTCTTTCATATCCCAATTATTAGGAAAAGGACGAATATCAACCCCTCCACTCATAGATCCACAAGCACCAAAAACCTCAGGATGATTAATACCTAGCCAAAGTCCACCATGTCCTCCCATGCTAAATCCTGTAATAGCTCTATTTTTATGATTTGCTTTTGTTCTATAATTCGTATCAATGTAATCGATTAACTCGTTGCTAATGTAAGTCTCAAATTTAGATTTGCTATTTTCTGGACTATCCCAATACCAGCTATTTTTGCCATCAGGACAAACAATAATCACATTCAGCTTACTAGCTTCTTGTTGTAGTGTTGGTTTTGTATGCCCAATCCATGTTTCATAAGAACCTCCATATCCATGAAGTAGATAAACAACTGGATAGTGAGTTTCTGAGTTTTTATAGCTGTCGGGAAGAATCACTACATTTTTTACTAGAGCCTGCATAGAGGTGCTTTTTACAGTTATCGTATCTACAAGAACTGTCTTGTTTTTTGCTGAACTAGAAGTTGTTATTAGAAAACAACAAAATGTTAGAACTAAGAATAATTGTTTTTTCATTGCATCGTTGTATTTTATAATTTAATATCAAAGGTACTTGAAAAAGATGAAAAAGTAAATCTGTTCTAATTTTTTAAATATATAACGAGTTGTACAGAATTATATTTAGATATAACTATAGGGAGTTCTTCTTTTAGAATTACATTTGTAAACAGCTCTTTTTAGAGATTAATGTGTAAATGATTTTTTGTTTTATGTAATTATTTTAATGCTATTTTATTAATCTTGTTTAAAATTGAAAGTGATAATGAGAAAAATAATTTCATACCCTCTATCTGTTTTATATTATATTTTGTTTGGTCTTACGTTAATCAGTTTACATGGTATTCAATGGGTTTGCTTTAATTTTTTTGGATATTATGCTCACAAGAAGAGTGTGGATTTACTTTGTTTCTTTTTTGTAGCGAACACCTATGTGTTAGGAACAAGGTATAAGATAGAGAATATGGAGAAAATACCCTCAGGGGTTCCTTTAATTATTGCCTCTAATCATCAAAGCTTTTTTGATATTACCACTATTTCATGGTTTATGAGGAAGTTCCATGTTAAATTTGTGAGTAAGATAGAGTTGGGAAAAGGCATTCCTAGTATTTCTTACAATTTAAGAAATGGGGGTTCGGTACTTATTAATAGAAAAGAGCCAAAACAAGCATTGAGAGAGATTCGAAAACTATCGGAGTACATTGAAAAGTACAATCGGTCAGCTGTTATTTTTCCAGAGGGGACACGTTGTAAATTTGGACGTCCTAAGCCTTTTGCTGAAAGTGGATTGAAAATACTGTGTAAATATGCACCCTCTGCCTATATGGTTCCAGTTACAGTTAATAATGCTTGGAAGATGAATCGTTGGGGTAATTTTCCTTTAGGTGTAGGAGTAAAGATTACACTTACTATTCATGACCCTTTTCCTATAAAGGACATGCCATTTTCTGAAGTCTTTGAACGGACTGAAAAGGAGATTGTTAATGGTATTGTTTTGGAAGAGTAGCTTAGTTGTTCTGAGCTTTATCATAATGAGAGAGTATATTTATGCGAAGCTTATCATAAATCCAATTATAGATGATGGTATAAGGGAAAAAATAGAGGAGCATACCCAATTCCAAAAAAAATGCATTGATCAGTGTTATATTGAACAATAAAGCTATAGTAGGAGCGGTAAGGAGTATTAGTCCCGCTTCAAATAAAGTTCCATGGGTTATACGCACAAATATATTTTTCTTAAATC
>Ga0172377_10001645_pt1 | contig 22694 bp, 18 predicted proteins | sample Pumphouse3metaG_FD_119749 | JGI IMG/M metagenome (GOLD analysis project Ga0172377, IMG submission 119749) | Leachate microbial communities from a municipal landfill in Southern Ontario, Canada - Pumphouse #3 metaG | ecosystem: Engineered > Solid waste > Landfill > Unclassified | place: Canada... | reverse complement strand
GCTGGTGAAATCGGCCTGGGCGGTTTGAAGGCTCCTGAGTTCATTCGTATGGAAGCCGTGTACACGTACCCCAATGGTACGAACCACATGTACATCATCTTCCCTCGTGCCAACGTGTCTTCGAACCTGGAAATCGCGCTGTCGGCCACTGACAACGCTGCTCCGACCATCCAATTCGAAGCCAAGAGGGCCGATGATGAGGTCAGCGGAGGCAATGCTGTGTGGAACCAGAAGCCCTTAGGGCGTATATACTGGGACTAACTGTAACAATTGTGGCTACATGACCACAATGATGTTGACTTAAAGTGGACCCTCCTGTATTTTGAGATTACTCAGGTACAGGAGGGTTTTAAATTGAAAGATCCAAAGTTATGCACGATTGATGGTTGTGAGAGGGTAAGGACGTCCACACTGTATTGCCAGACGCACTATAGGTCTTTTCGGCTTTATGGTGATCCTTTAAAATTAAAGAAGAATCCTGTAGGTAGTGTATGCAAGCACCCGGGGTGCTTACTGAAACCCAGGGTAAAGGGTTTGTGTGATAAGCATTATTCTCGTTTGCAGCGGCACGGGTCAACTTATGTGACTAAATCTGATCCACGTGATATTTCGTTAAAAGAAAGAATAATGGGTAACGTACTCATTGATGATAATGGTTGTTGGTTATGGCAGAAAAGATTGAATCACGATGGCTACGGTATTATGTCTATACTAAGTAGGCACAAACCTGTTCATCGCATAGTATATCAAGAATGGATAGGGGATATACCAGAAGGAATGGAAATTTGCCATAGGTGTGATGTTCGGAATTGTTGTAATCCCAAACACTTATTTGCAGCAACCCACTTAGAAAATATGCAGGATATGGTAAATAAGGGGAGAGGGGCATCTGTGTCCGGTGAGAATAATCCCAGAGCAATTCTCACTGAAAAACAAGTAAGGTTGATATTTAAACGTCTTATAGAAGGAGAACATGTGGGCGATATAGCTGAATATTTTGGTGTTCCTAATAGAATAGTACACAATATAAAGAATTTGAAAGCTTGGAAAAGTGTGTTTGAAACTTTGCCCGTTTATGATAAGGTACAACTCAGAATGCGAAAACAAGGAAGAAACCTTCGCTTTATTGAAAAAATTTAAATTAACTTTTCACACAACCTATCTAATAGGAGATAGCAATGTCTATCACACCCCCGAATTTCCCTACCATGACTGTTGGCATTCGTAACCCGCGCCAAGTAAAAGTGTATCCTCTTTCTTTCGCTGATGCAAGAAAGCTCAAGTCTGTCATTATGGGCCTGATGCACAGTGTTCAGGAATTGAAGAAAGATGGTTTCGACATTCTTCAGATCGCTTCTTTCTCTGTGTCTGTTATCGAGGAAAACATCGGTGCTCTTGCTACTATGGTTCTTTCTGAGCCTGTAGAAGAGGAAGAACTTTCCATTGAGCAGGCCGCAGAACTCGCCAATCACATTTATGAAATGAACGAGGGAGCGGTAAAAAACTTTTTGGGTCTTTGGAAGAAGTTTCGGACGGTGACACCAAAGACCGAGAAGTAATAACCGTTGATGAAGTAATCTGTTTAGTACTTCACGAATACCCGTTCACAAATATTTCTCATTTCACCGCATCTTACAAAGATGGGGGTCTTTCCGAACCTCAAGTGGAAACCCTATACTATGAAGCCATTCAGCGCATCAACAGACAAAACTCCCTAACTGCGAGCTTTCACGGATTAGAAATATCTGATAGTGCTAGTTCATCGGGCTCGGGAGTAGTAAAGGCAAATGAGCTTCCTCCCGGTATAAGCAACCCAAAAACATTCGTGTTTGGAGATCCAGAGTCTTATAAGAGCATGTCAGAGGATCAAAAAGCACAACTGACTCAGGAAATGATGGGGAACCATCAAAATTGGGTAAGCAGCCGTGATAAAAAATCAGCGGTTAGGTAACAATAATGAGTGATCAAGTTAAACAGCAAGTAATGGTAGAGTTCGTAGGGGCTCTTTTACCTTCCCTTGAGAAAGCCTTTGCAGAAGTAATAAACTCTGTGAAGGCTTTGGGTTCTGCACATAAAGGCGTGAATGCTGAGATTGAGAAGACGAATAAGACTCTTGGCAAGAATGCTGTGCAGGGCCGGGATTTTGCGGCACAGACCGAAAAAGTTGAAAAATCACAGAGTAAGTTTAGGAAAACTCTCTCTGAATTGGGGAAGGACTACAAGAAAAACGAGGCAGGTCTTACTTCCGTTGCTTCTGCTTTTGGCTACTATGCTCGTGGTGTTACTAACGGTAATAAATCCATTGATGTTGCGAAGCGCAGCACTGATAGGTACATGTCGGCATTGATGGGAACTAATTCGGTTCTCATGGCTTCAGACAAAGCTTGGGGCAGTTGGGCGAAGACTGTAAAGTTTAAAACCATTAAAGATGCAGAAGCTAATGGTCAGATCAAGCTGACCAAAGAAGGCATCCAGCTCCTTAATACTGAGGCAGGGAAGGCTATCGGTTTAAGTACCAAGCAAGTAAAAGCCATACAGTCGTCTTCCCTTGCACAGGATATTTATTCTAAAAAACTTCGGGAAGCAAAACTTATAGGTGGTGATTACCTTAAGTCTTTTGAAGCTATGTCCAAGGCCCGCGGTGTTTCAGACAAAGCGATGGCTGGCTGGTCCAGGTCTTTGGAACAGGCCAATAAAGGGCTGAATACCTTCCGTGTTCGTGCTGATTCTGCAAATGGTGTGACTAAGGCTATGGTCGATAACATCAGCCACGCTGCGGTTGCTAATCAAATTTTAAAGGAAAATATTAAAGTATCTGGAAGTTCTCTGAAGATTTACAATGAGAACGGATTGAAAGCTTTGGGCATCACGGAGGAACAAGCTGCAAAGATGAAGATGCTGGCCAGCACTTATGGTGCGTATGGTTCTACTCTTCAGAAAATGCGGAGCACGAATGACGCAAACTTGAAGTCCTTTACTGCGCTCACGGAAAGGTATGGTAAAGGTGACGCCAGTGTTAAGATGATCAACAAGGCGTTGACTGAAACTGACAAAATCATTTCTTCCAAGGTTCTGGTGCAGCAAAACAAGCTCAATGAGTCTGTAGCTGCTGGAACAATGACCAGAACGCAAGCGGACAGAACTTTACGCAAGTATAAAGACAGTCTTGATAAAGTAGGTATTGCTTCAGGCATTGTAAATACCCATCAGGCAAATCTAGCTTACGGTGCTAGGCAGTTTGGAGCAGAAGCAGCGAAAGCCGCACAGTACGGTAAGAAGTATCAGGATGCGCTTGCTTGGGGCAAGTCGGAACACGGTGGCCCTAATGCTAAAGAATACAAGGATTTTGCCGCCGCACTTGCTATGACAGAAAAATCCATTATTAAGACTGGCAAAGCTATGAATGATGCCGGTAAAAATGGTGATGCTTTTGTAGCTACTGCGAATAGGCAGCATTTAGCTACAAAGGTTTTTAAAAGACAGTTGGATATTCTGAATGGTACTCTTGGCAATTCACACCAGTACCTGAAGCCTATGGTAACTCAGGGCAATAATCTTGCTGCTGTTCTCGATAAGCTTGGTACCAGCATGATGAACGTTGCCAAATATGCGGTAGGTGCGTTCGCCTTTTATGGTGCTGTAGGTGTTATAAGTTCGGTAGTGACACAGATTGCAAGTTTTGATCAGTCATTGAAGGACTTACAAGCTATTACCACAGCTACCGACCACCAAGTAGAACTTTTCGGAGAAACCATTAAAGATGTTTCGAGAGAAACAAAGTTTGGTGCTTCTGAAATTGCAGATGGTATGAAGAACTTGGGACAGGCAGGTTTCAGTGCTGCTGAGACTATGGTGGTTATCGGTGACGCTGCTATGCTTGCTACTGGTACCTTGTCTGACATGACCACAGTTGTTGACTTGTTGACTACCACTATTCGCGCCTACCATTTGGAAGCCACAGAATCAGGGAGGCTTACGGACCTTTTTGCAAATGCAATCAACAGATCAAAGCTTACTGTGGACAAATTGCGAGTTGCTTTCAACTATCTTGCATCAGTCGCGGATAAAGCGAATATCAGTGTTGATGATTCTGTCACACTTATGGGTATGCTTGCAAATGCGGGTGTTCGTGCGAGTACTATTGGTACTAGCTTGCGACAGATCATTGAGGGTCTTGTTTCCCCAAATAAGAAGTTCGAGGACGCTGTTAGGTCTGCTGGTTACACTGTAGATCAGTTCGTTATCAGCGAACTTAATCCTTTGGAAGATGTTATCAGAAGATTGCAAAAGGTTGTACCAGATGCTGCCGCTGCCTTTGAGTTGTTCGGTATTCGTGGTGCGCCTGCAATATCTGCAATTACTTCTGCCGGTGTGTCTGGATTCACTACGATGAAGGAGTCTATGCAAGAGGCCGGTTCCGCTTCTAAGATGGCTGAAATTCAGATGGAAGGTCTTGCAAATAAAGCTAAGAACATGAAGGATAGGTTTGAGCTTGTTTCCATCGCTCTCGGGGAAGCAGGATTGAAAGCTGCGTTAGAAGTAGTAATAGACCTTGGTCGTGGTTTTGCTACGTTCTTGGAAGAGTTTCTGAGTAATGCGGTAGGTAAGGTGACTGTAAGTATTATTGCTTTGGGCAGTGCTGTGGCTATACTTAACCTTGCAATAAAAGCTTTTCTTGGGCTTTCTTGGGTCAAGTCTTTATCTGCTTTGGGTGCTGCCGCTGCCGGTTCTGCTGGGGGTATGGGCGTACTTACCGCGGCTGTTGTTGGGTTGCGTGTAGCTCTTACTTCCCTTTTCATGACTCCTATGGGTTGGGCGGTGCTTGCTGCGGGTGCTTTGGTAGCTACTGCCGCTTATGGTAAGCTCAACAAAGAAATGAATAGTTATTTGAAAATAGCGGAAAAGAATAAGGCGGCTATAGATAAAGAGATCAGCCTTGCGGATAAGAAGAAAAATGCGGCGAATGCCCTCATTTCTGTGTTAAAAGACAACACTAAAACCGAGACGCAAAGAGCAGTAGCACTTGACAGGCTTATCGGCCTTGGCGTTGAGGTTGAGGGGGTGATCAGGAACGAGGCAGGGGCCATTACGAATCTTGACGATGTGATTAAGAAGGCCGTGCCTGCTGTCAAGGCTTACGTAGATGAACTTGAACGTATGAACGAAAGAAAACGTGCCGAGCAGATGCTTGGTGATATTTCTGCTTTCTTGAAAACAGAGGAAGAGTTCAGTGCTGCGTTGGTAAAACAGAAGCAAGATGCCGACAAAATGAAGAAAATCGATTATGATCCTCACATGTCCTGGATCATTGACGATAGTGCCTTCGAGGATGTTGATAAGCTTGTTGATGATCTGGGGGACAATGTTGAAGCCACAGGACAGAAAGTTACTGAGCAGCTTAACAGTTGGACCTCCCTTACTAAGGAAGCTTATACTGCTCGGTTACAAGCAGCGGGCATGAGCAAAGAAGCTGCTGAGGATGCCGCTAAGAATTTTGATGCTCTGGATTCACATTACTTGAAACTGTGGTATAATCAGATTCAAAATTTGGGTGATTTTAAGGAAGAGTATAAAAAAGCTTTTTTGGAAATGATAAGAATGTTGGATGAGGCTGCGGAAAGATTTAAAAACAGCCCAGAAACCAGATTAAAAGCTATACAACAGCAAGCACAGACGGATATCAATAAACTCAAGGAAGGACTTAAAGACCTTGATGCTCCCGGCAAACCAAAGAATTTACAGACATACACAGAACAACTACAGAAGCAAAAGGAAATACTTACAGGTATTCGTGCTATAAATGAAAAGGGTGCTGCGGATACTAAGGTAATACCGTCCCTTGGTATAGAGGCCGCGGAAGATGCTTTAAAAGCTTTTGCAGCTTCTACGGAAAACGAGACTGCGGATGCACAGGAGAAGATATCGGAAACTGTAGACAGTATGATATCTTTTCAGGATTTAATAACGGAATCACAGAAAATAGGCTTGGATAATAGAAAAGCTGCTTTAGAGTTAGCGAACGCCCAACACATAGGGAATGAGCACGATACCGCCAATGCTATCTTAGATATAAAGAGGCAGCAGTACGCCCTGGAACTGAAAGCCAAAAAAGAACAAATGGCTTTACTCAACGCGGAAACTCCTGGGGAAGTTGAAAAGATCATGAAACTCCGCAACGACATAGCTTCCATTGAGGTTGATATGGCTGGCATTACTGCGGAGAAAGTGGCTAATGCAGAAGCCAAACACGCGGAAGAAAGGGAGAGAGCAGAGCAAAACCGCGCGTTTGAGCATAACATGAATCTTTTGGAAATAGATGCGACTTACTGGGAAGATAAAAATCTGAAGGAGCAGGCAAACAGAACTGCCACCATAGCTTACTTGGATGAAGAGATCCGTATTCTTGAAGAACACAAGAACGCGAAGATCAAAAAGGGCCAGGAAGTTTTTGATGAAGAACAAAAGCTTCGTGAGCTTTCTTTGGAAAGGAAGCAAGAAGTTCTTGACCAAGAAACGCAGATGAAGATAAACCAGAAGGAACTGGAAACTGATCTGGAATCCGCGATCATCGGTAATCTGGAAGCAGAAGGAAGTGAGTTTGGGGATTATGATGCCCAGAACCTAGCATTACAGATGAAGCAAGAACAAGAAAGGAAGCAGTGGGAAGAGCATTACAAGAATCTCCTCGCAGATAAGACACTGTACGGTCAAATAATGCACCAACTTGATCTCAAGCACCAAAGGGAGCGTGACGCTCTTATTCGTGTACAACAAGCTGCGGAATATGCGAAGAAAGCAGAGTTCTTCGGTGAACTATCGGGTATGATGGGAGAATTTTATGAGATTAGTAATCAGAAGGCAGTAGGGTTTTTCTACGCACAGAAAGCTTTGGCGGTAGCAGAAATCCTTATGAACACTCATGCGGGCGCGGCGAAAGCCTACGGTCAGTTTGGTCCTTTCGGTATACCCATGGCAGCACTCATCACGGCAATGGGTTATGCGAAGGCAGGCATGGTCATGGGCCTTACGGTTGCACAAGGAGTGAAGGGCTTTGCGGACGGCGGTGAGATCGGCGGCTATTCCCCTACCCCCAGAGCAGACAACGTGCCTATCATGGCCACCGCTGGTGAGTTCATGCAGCCTGTAGCTGCTGTGGATTATTATGGCAAAGGCGCAATGGAAGCAATAAGGACTCGCGCTATTCCCAGGGATGTATTATCTTCCTATGCTAAGTCTTCTTCGAAATCAGGAGGTTCTAGGTTTGCCGATGGCGGCGGAGTGGAACCACAAGCATCTGGAGCAGAAGGCAGCAAAGAGGCGCAAAGCTTGAACATTGTAAACGTTCTGGATCCTGGTATGTTTGATCAGTATATGTCTTCTCATTCTGGACAGAAAACAATTATGAATGTTTTGAGTAGAAATCCTCAAGTAATTAAAAATATAGTGAAGAGCTAGGGGGGACTATGGCGTTACTTAAACAGCAGCTAGTGAGGGGCGTAACTGGCCCTGGAAGTGTGTTTGATACTATAATTGATTTTTTGACAGGTGATCCTTTAACACCTGGTAGGGATTGGGCTGTTCATGCTGATTGGCGTCCTGCTTCCGGCCTAGTTACAGAAAATTATCAACAGCACAGGGTCATTCTTCGAAATACAGGAAAATCAGATAATGAGAATATCTATATAGGTATTTGGGCATCCTACCAGAGCGCAGGTATTGAAGCTTGTATCGTTTTGAAGGCTTTCACCCATTTTAATAATTCTATCAAACCGGTGCAAGATGGATCTACGTATTCTACAAGTTTTCACGATCAAACGTACGGTAACGGTCACGGAAATACTTACCAAAGGTCTGCTATTCCTTTCAAGACAGATGAATCAGCATTGCCGGAAAGTAAGCCTCCTGTTGAGCTTTGGGTGTATTCCAACAAGGCAAGAGTTATAATCGTTATTAATACTGAGGGCCGTTTTGCAAATGGTTATGTTGGTCAGTATATTCGACATTTGACACCACAGGAAGTTCCTTACCCTCTGGTGGTTCTTGCTGATTCCTTCAACGGAGGAAGCGGTCACAACGATATACTGTGGAGTTCTTTTTTGGGGTACGCTACTATTGATTGGAATGGGAGAACATGGAATTCTAATAGGCGGAATCTGTGTTTTGCTCAACACGGCAACTGGAGTTTTGCTACGGCAGACACGAGTTACAGGCATTTTTCTTGCAACAGAATACATACTCCGCTTGGTTGGAGTTACGATTGGTTGATGGATCCTACACAGCCAGATTCATCAACATATAACATTGTTTCAGGTACTCACTTCAACTACCCTGATGGGGGTTTTGAGATGTTGTTGTTTCCAATTAATATGTATGCTTATACAGCATCCCAAGCCAGTTTGTACCTTTTGGGACAGCTTGATGGTGTGTACTGGGCACCCAATCAGAGGAATACCATTTTATCTGAAGTAGGCAGTGGTGGTGACACAATTATATTCCCCGATTTAAATAGAACAAACTGGAATAGCTGGATGGCACTAAAGGATGAATTATGATCAGCAAAAAATTCACATTCTTGAATGTAGGCAACCAGGCAACGTTTCTGGGCAATATTAAAGAAAGCATCGATGCTGCGAATATTGGCACTGACTACGGTTGGGTAATAGATAGTTATGCTTCCGGGGATGATGGCTTGATTATGGCACATTCTTTTGGTGCCCACGGGAATCAGAATTTATTCTATTCCATAAAGCTCAGAAATCCAAACAGTGGTACTTCCCACATCCATATATGCGGACAAACAGGGTATGATTCTGGACAAGGTTATGATGTACAGCCGGGAAAATTCACTGTGGAAACAATGGGATTGGCGCCCGAGTGGAACGGAATTTCTGATAACTCAACAGGAGCAAATTATTTAAAAACACCCACAACAAAACAGGTGATATTCGTCAATAAGCAGAATATCCATGTTTTTTGGGAAGGAGAAATAGCTCTACTTAATGGGACGGTTTATCCTGTTTGGTGGCATTTCACTATAGGTGCTATGGATTCTTTTTTTCCAGAAACAGAAACCATATTAAATTACGTGGATGAAACCGTATGGTCGGGGCGTGGCTGGTCTAGTAAAAACTGGATGGGTGGTTGGGGGTATTACCCTAGACAGTACACAACAAACAGCTTTTACTGGCATCCTAGACCCAGCTGCGGTCTTCTGTACAAACAACCTTTTGATCCTGTACCGGTGAACAAAGATTTTTTTACCTCAGCAAACTCATCGGCATTACCGATGAAATCTTCTCCTAGGTGGTTCTCCACATTACATTACAGAGATAGCTATAATTATTATAGCTACAGTTCACCTAATAATTATAGCTATGGTTCCTGGGATTATAGTAGTACAGCTTGGAGAACACCCTGCACGTACACAAGAGGAACTACATATAATACTTCTTTTGTTAAGCACTACATGAATAAACCTATAGTCATACTTTATGAGTATTTGGATGCTGAGAACATTTTTCAATATCCAATAGCCTATCTCCCCTACCAGGCAATTTATATGGGAGGTCTTCTGAAAGGGGATGATACAGTTTCTTTTGGTACTCGTAATTTTGGTGTGTATCCTACTTTCAGGAACGGAAATGCTTATGGCATGGCTATCGAATTTATTGAGGGGTAATTATGCTTTTAGACATAAATCCCATCTTTGCATCTCATCCTCTGCCGGATGATAAAAGGGTTATCTTGGGAACTCCGTATTCTTGTTATAATTTTGGTGAGGATATTGGGTTCCCATACAATACACAGGAAGGTTCTATAGGAGTATATAAAAATACATGGAACCCTAATACTGTTGCTCCTAATTTCTGGGATATTATTAAAAATCAAGTTCATATTTTCCCTGCACTGAAAGTGGATTTTGGTTTAGTGTTGTCTCAGCAAGAAATCGAATATTATATTTGGAATGCTTGGACAGACAAAAGTGCAACCATTAAAGAACCAGTTCTTGTTGGTGATTTTGGAACTACGTTCATATTTTACACGGCTGGGGATTTCACACTACAGCCTGGTTATGGTACTGGCGGTATTCTGACTGTTTTTGTAGAAGGACCAATAAGCTCTGCTACAGATTTCCAAATAGAAGTTACAGTGGACGGGATGATACCGCTGAACTATCTTTTGGAAACAAAGGCAACACGAATTATTGTTTTTCCTTTCTGGGCTGATTGGAATGATCCAGTGAAGTTCAAAATGGGTTTTTCCACAGTGATGACGAAAGATATAAAGAATCGGGAGCAGCGGCGACCTTTAATAACTAAACCACAGAGGTCTATTTCCTTTTCGCACGTTGAGAAGTTTAGGGGCATGATCAGCAACGCCCTAAATTTTGCTGGAAGTAAAACTATTGGTGTGCCTATTCTCCAGGAGATATTCCACGTTTCCGACATTACAGATGGTATGACTACCGTTCACATGCACGGAGCAGTGAGTGACCATTGGAATTTAAATAGATATTGCGATTATATTTGCCTTATAGAAAGGACTACAAACAAACTGGTGGCAAAAAAGATAGTGTCCCGCACTGCGGACAAGATTGTGGTTGAGAATCCTATACTTGAGGAATTTCCGAATATTTCGGATGTTTATGGTTTCCCCATGATTATAGGATATTTCAAATCTGCCAAACCTAAAGTTTTAAGTGGGAAGCTTCTTAAATGGAGCATGGAATTAGAGGAAATGCGCGGAGAGAACCAGCCGCCTTTGGTGGGTGTGCCCGCTCTTCCTTCTTCTCTTTCTACAGGTTTCGATTGGGAAGATACTGTAGGTTTTGAGCAAAAGATTTACCGGGATATTGGTGAGTTCTTAGGTACTGCTCAGTTGATTTATCAGAAATTCCCGTATGGTGTTAATCATCCTCAATCTTTCTCTGGAACTTTCAAATTAAAAACAAAACAGGAGATTTACTCTTTTCTTGATTTTATCTGCGGATCTAAAGGAAGAGTAAAGCAATTCGAATACTTGTGGCCTGTGAGTGGTTTCAATGTGATTCGGGGCGAATACCAGGGTGTTAATCAGTTGCGGGTACAAAATAACGCATTTGCTGAACAGTTCAGCGGTATGGTTAATAAGAAGATAAGGCTCCGCTATAGGGGCTACACTCTCGAAACTTCTATATCTGGAGTTTCCACAAATCAGAATTACACAACCATTACCATGCTGAATCCTACAACCTTTCAGATTTTTGATGAAGATTGTGACAACGTTTACATCGAACAGTATAAGAATGTTCGGTTTGACTTGGATGAGTTCACTTTAGAATTCACTTCAGGCAATACGGCTAAAATAAATATAAGGTTTGCGGAGGTCTACGTATAATGGCTATACCATCCTCTTATTTCTCCAGTACCGCTGTTGATGAGTTTGCAGAAGTCTATGAATTCTTTGACGGAGAAGCTTACTCTAGGTATACAACGTATCAGGACCCCATAACTTATCTAGGTTTTCAGCATAAACCTGTGCATATAAAAAGGGGTACTATAAACAGAAACACTACATTTGAGCAGGTAACTTGCGAAATAACAGCACCGCTTACAGAGTCTTTAACTCGGTATGTTTCCAACTACCCCGTTGTTCCTACGAAAGTAAAGATTACACGAGGAAGAGTGGCCAGTTTTGATACTGTGAATATCAATATTTTCACAGGCGTAATAAAATCTGTACAGATAGAGGGAATTTACGCTGTCGCTCAGTGCGTGTCTTTGGGGTCAATCTTAGATGCTGTGTGGCCTAAGGACATACACTCTTCTTTTTGCCAGAACTCTCTTTTTGATAACAAATGCCGTTTATCTGCTACGGATTACATGCTTAACTTTGTAGTCCAGAGCTTTACAGGGAAAGGCGGGATTGTATCTACAGATATCGGTGCAAACGGTAGTTTGTACACTGGCGGATATGTAGCGTATTTGAATGATTTCAGGTGGATAACACTTGGAGAAAACAACACTTTTAATCTTCATGTTCCTTTTGATTCTAAGGTGGTTGTAGGCTCCGTACTGCGTGCATACCAAGGCTGTTCAAAATCTGCTATTGATTGTAAGAATAAGTTCAACAACATAGAGAATTTCGCAGGGTGTGCTTACATACCTTCAGATAACCCGGTACTGTGGGGATTTTAAAATGCTTGTCCCTTATTTTTGTAATCCTGATAATTGGAAGAAGTTCAAAGAAGAGCTTCTTTCCTGGGAAGGAACGCCCTACGCACATTACCAACGAGCGAAAGGGTATGGTGCGGATTGCACCATGTTTATAGGACAAGCTTATGTAAATATAGGTATTTTGAGTACACTCACTTACGATTACTACAGTAGGGATTGGCACGAGCACACAGATAATCCTATAGTGGAAGATTCTATACGCAAGAATTTTAATGAGAATCTTGTAAATAAAAATTTGAGCTTTAAGAAGGTTTTAAATTCTGATCAGGATTATGTTCGTGGTGATTTCATACTGATCGCAACAGTGAAGCAGTCACTATCTAACCATTGTGCCATACTCCTTGATGGGGATAATAAAATGATACACAGTATCAATCATGCGGGTGTGGAAGTTACCCATTACGTAAAGTGGTGGAGAAGGCACACCCGATACAAAATTCGTCTTTTTGAGGAGAAATAGTATGGTCACAGGAATGATCGTGGGTATGGCTATCATGGCTGTGGTTGCCGTAGGAACATATTTTTTATATAAGCCCAACATACAACAACCATCCGTTAAGGCTTCTGGCCTTGATGATTTTAACATAACAAGAGCTACTGAGGGATCACCTTATCCTGTCGTGTTCGGAAGAGTGAAGATATCGGGAAATATTCTTTGGTATGGTAATCTGAAAGTAAAGAAACAGAAGTCCAAAAGCGGCGGTAAAGGTGGTGGCAGTAAATCCACAACTACCGGTTACCAGTATTATCTTGATTGCTGGCAATCCATATGCATAGGACCAGCAAGGCTTTTGGGGGTCTATAAAGAAAATAAGCAGTTCATTACTTCGGAAATAAACCCCACGTGGTCCGGCATTATGGAGGGAGTAGAGCAAGGGGCAGAAACAACCAGCCTTGTTCTGAATAAAGGAGATGGTAACACAAATTTTACACTTCCTTTGGAATACTTTGCTCCTGTAAGTGGGGTGTGTACACTTTTGATGCGTAAAGTATTTTGTGGTTCCGGTACGAGCTTTCCTACATTTCATTTTGTGGTAGAGAGTAATCACACATATCCTTGGGCAAATCCTAATAATGGTGTTAATCCTGCCAATGCTATCTGGTACATACTTACCACTGCTGGTGTCAAAGGCACTGATATTGATACCTCTTCCTTTGGTCTGGCTGCGACATACTGGAACAACAAGGGTTACGGTATTAATCTAGTAGTAGGTAATCAGGGTAAAGTTAGAGAAAAGATAGAGCAGATACTTACTCCTTTGGGTGGTTTTTACTTTGAGTTCGGAGGCAGGCACTATCTTAACCCCTCAAACCCTTACGAAGCTTCCTATGGTTCTATAGAGGATGAATTCATAAAATTTACACTTTCCAGAAGATCCTGGGAAGATACAATAAATGATATCAAGGCCACGTTTACAGACGAGTCTAAGGATTTCACTGAAAGAACGGCAGTTGTGCAGAATTCGGCATCTGTGAACTTGTTGGGAAAAATTTATACTAAAACCTATGATTTAACAATGTTCCGCACTTTGGGAGCAACACAGAAAAGGCTGGCGGACTTAATAAAATTTGAGAGTTACCCGTATGCTGAGGTAGAGTTTACAACTTCTCTACGCTACGCTGATTTGAATGAGGGTATGATAGTAAATTTGACTAACACACAAATGGGGTTAGGAAATGCTTCCTTCCGCATTGTAAGAAAGAATTACGAGAATATTGACTCTAACGAGATTATTTTCAATGGTGTTCAGGTTGTTGAATCTTTGTTTGATGATAAGTGGGTTGATATCGGAACAGGTTCTTCTACCTGGGCGCGTGAAGTTCAAAAGCCTATACCGCTAACAAAAACACGTATAATGGAAGTTCCGAGAACGGTTCTTACTGATTCTCCTACCATTCTTGTTCTTGCTGCTAGGGAAACTGAGTACGAGAATTTGTTTCACTTGTACTACTCGGCAACTGGAGAGGATTACAGCCTTGCAAAAAGTTTTGGTGAGTATTCGATGTATGGTACTCTGAAGGTAGCATATACATCATCCACGTATGACATAGATGATACGGTAGGCATTGTTTTCACCCCTTTCAAGCTTGAGTATGATATACCTTCTTTGAGTCGTGCAGGTCTTTTTAGTGAAAACCGTTTTCTCGTGATTGACAATGAGATCATGAAGTTTCAGACAGCAACGCTAAATGATGACGGTACAATAACGCTCACAGGGGTAGTCAGGGGCGTTATGAACACTACAAAGGCCGCTCATAGCGCGAACGCTGGCGTTTGGATAGTTGACGATCCGGAATGCACTTATACACCATCTAGTGGTGTTATTGCCGGGTACTACAAGATAGCACCTGCCAACTTGATGGGGGCAATACCACTGTCTTCCGTATCCGCCATTACTGTCGGTCCTTCTTCCTTGGCTTTGAATCCTTTTTCTATATCGAGGGTAAATGGCAGCAGGTCTGGCGCGGAAGTAGTGTTCACAGTTTACGTCAGGGATATGACACCAGCTGGTGCCGGTGTTTCGCCTTCTACTACTTTCTTCTTAGAATCGGATACGGATGTTGTGGTTGAATGGAAACTGAGCACCGGCACTGTGTGGAATGTTCTTCCTGTACAAGTAGCTACTTTTTCAGTATCTAATGCAGCAGGCTTTACGGTCAATGTTCGCGCAAAAGAATTTGGAAAATACTGCGCTACGGTGAATCTAGCTGTAGGAACGACCGATGGAAATTATACGGTTTAGGGGGTTTCATGGCTATTCAGAGTCCAAGTAAACTGGAGACGATAGATTACGGTCAGCAGTGGTGGCAGCATATTTTTAATGCAAATGCACAGAAAGAGAATGAAATTTTTAATAAACTACAAGGTCTTTGGGATGGGACAGCTACAGAAGGACAAGTAGCTGTCTGGGACAGTGCTATTGGTAAATGGAAACCTTCGGCTGCGCCATACCCCGTTCCACAATCCGCAGTAGCATTAACTATCGGGACAGGGGCGGACACCACAGTAAACACTGTTTCGGGGAAGTTCTTTACCATAATTATCAGCAAAGTTACGAATTTTGTATTCACTAATTTTGTAACTGGTATGGTGATTGATCTAGTACTGACTCAAGATGCTACAGGTGGATTTGTTCCCACATTTGCTAGTTCTGTGGTGGTAGGAACAATTAACACAGACCCTAATATCAGCACATGGTTGAGAATATACAAAATTGATACTACGATCATGGTAAACGTGGTAGCAAACTTTACATTGTAGAGGTACTTATGGCTATAGATTTGGATGTAAATTCCTTTACTGAATTAAACAATAATATCATAGATATTAATAACAAGACTGCCCCTTTAGCGAACATGGTGTTGAACCCAGTGCCTGTGGGGAGTACCAATAAACTTGCGGTGAAAAGAGGCACGACCTGGAATATCGAAGGAGAAGAAGTTTATAACGGAAGGGTTCAAAACTTCGGTGATATTTCTGGGAACATATCTTTGGATATGGATGGTGCTGGTTGCAGAACAGCCATGATAGCCGAAGTGGTAGGAGACACCTTCATTACGGGTTTTGGGGATAATTTTTCTTCTGGCGTTGTGTACGTTTTGTTTTTGCGGCAGGATTCTATTGGAGGGCATAGCGTTCGTTGGCCCTATGGTGCTTCTATTCTGGGCATGACAGGAACAGACCCTGATCAGCTTACGGAAGTCTACATCGTCAAGCTGCCCAATGGTAAAGTGTTTATTAAGTGCAAGGCTTTTCAGAATACTGTAGAGATCGGTTCTATCATAAAAGAATTCGAATATCCAGCATCTACGTATCCAGAGGATGGCGGAAATGCTCCTATCAGTTTTACTTGGGCAAAGAATCCAGAAATAGCGTATGGTGGAACACTGGCAGGGTTGTATTCTGACTGGGAAGTAGCCAGTGACGAATTATTTACCGTTTTGATGTTTTCGTCTTATGGTAATACGGTTGATTTGTACTCTATAGAGGTTGTGCTTTCACAGTCTGGTTTAGCATACATGCGTACTAGGTACGGTGGAGAAATAGGTGGTACACCTGTTGTAAGTCCTTGGGAGCAAATGTCTGTTCAGGTTTCGGGTGTTCCTCCGCTGTGGACACCCTCAGAGATCACAACGGCGCTGTGGATCGACGCCTCACAGAGTGACACGATCACAGATTCGTCCGGGGTGTCTCGCTGGGATGATGTTGATGGGAGCATCTACGCACAACAGGGGACTGTCGCTAATAGGCCGGTGCTTGGGACTGATGTTGTCAGCTTTGACGGAGCAAACGATAACTTGTACCTGTCAGACCCTGGTTTTTGTAACGCTATCGGCAGCCTGCACATCTTTATGACTGGCAATATTCCAGCGAACTCTGGCACAGACTACAGGAGGCTGTTTGCCGCTACGGTGGCGTCTGGCCTTTCGATTCGATCATATTTGGGCGTCCGATCAAATACTATCACTGTTGGGCAACGCAGACTGGATACGGACTCGTTTGCGGCGAAGGAAACGCCATACACGGCAACTGGCAACGCAATCGTCCGCGCGCACCACAACTGGCAAAATGCTCAAGTAGGCGTGGCAATAAACGGTGCAGACATCTCATATGGCGCGACCGGGCACTCATCCGGGGTGACGGCTGCAACCAACTCCGCATACGTTTCAATAGGCGGCGTCAACGGAGACACAAATCAAAGTACGGCAGTCGGCCTTTATGAGATGGTTTGCGTTATTGGAGAGCTGTCAGACGCCAATGCCCGCAAAATCGAGGGCTATCTCGCCCACAAGTGGGGACTTGTTGCCAACCTTCCTGCTGATCACCCCTACAAATACGCACCGCCCAGAAAGTTTACTGGATCTGGTTGGGATCCTTCCGCAGTGGATATGGACCTGTGGTTAGATGCAGGGGATCGTACAACATTAGACGTAGTTGCTAGTAGGGTTTCACAGTGGAGGGATAAAAGCGGAAAGGATAGACATGCGGATAGTGTAGAAGCAATTACGGATCCGTACTTTTCTGAAGAAGGGCACTGCGTATATTCTTACGGGTCTGGATTAAGATTAATTGGACTTTTTAATGGCATAGCAGATGGTACGGTAAATGAGTACACACTTTTTGCGGTAGCTCGGCCTAAAAAAGTAAGTTCAACGGTTTACGGTGAATCTGTTTCTGGTGTTAGATATTTTACTGGCGATGCAAACCACAACGGGCTTTTCCGCCCGCAAGGAAATACTGGAAGCCCCTCCGGGCCAGTAGCTCCTGTTTTCAGTTTAACCACTAATGGTATGGTAAGCACAGAAACGCGCAGGGACTTGGCCCCAATCATTACCAGCCTGTCACACAGTTTGGGCCAAAATCCAGGTATTGCCTTTTTTGAAAGAAAAACTACAAGAGAAACACGCAAAGGTATAAATGGTTCAAGGGCAGCTGGAGCCACTGGGTCGGTTACAAATTTATCTTGGTTAAATTTTGAGGTTCCTACATGGTATACCACTTCTTCAAAATGGAACGGTGACATTTACGAAATAATTCTTGTTTTTTCTGGTAGCCTGGAGGAAGAAGTTTTACAAAAAATCGAAGGGTATCTTGCCCATAAGTGGGATGCTTTATTAGGGATAACCACAATAACAGAATCACTCCCTTCCGACCACCCCTACAAGTTATCATCTCCTTCCTCTATAAAATATGAAACAGACACTACCACCATTATAGCTGGCAATTTACTAGAAGGCACAACCGGATTAGCTATATCCAAAGTTAATGGTGATGCCTTAAATCTGGGCGTACAAGTAGCCGGTACTTCCGGGGGTCTTTTTCAGGTGTATGCTAATGGTTCTTGGACATTTTACCCCAATGACGAATTTGGTGATCTTTTTGTTCCGGATACGTTAGATAGCTCCGCATCCTACCATACTACGGATGGTGTGAATGAAGTTTCTAAAACGTTGACGGTTACAGTTTCAGGGGCAAGTGGTATTGCCTGGACCCCTTCTGATATAACAACGGCGCAATGGCTGGATGCGGCAGATGGTTCGACAATCGTTTTTTCTACCGGCAGTTACGTTCAAACCTGGCAAGACAAGAGCGGAAACTCAAGGCACATGACCCAGACGGGGGGAGATTCCCTTCGTCCGATTCTCGTACAAAACGCATTAAATTCCCTGCCCGTACTAAGATTTGACGGGTCCAACGATTGGCTCTCAACTTCTGCGCTGTGGTCAGGCAATCAAGATGGTGCGGCTTTCGTTGTTTACACACCCCGATCAACCACGACGCTAAACTCACTCTTTGGGCAGGCCGCAAACACAAGCACTAGTGCAACCTGGCGACTGTTGGCAGTCAGGGGCAATACGGGGAGTGGCGATCCCTACTTTAATGGTTATGGTTCTGGCGACATAACGGAAAATAACACACCCACACTAACAACAAAAATCGCTGTGTGGACACATATTGCTGGCGTGACTAGCCTTTATCGTAATTCGGCACTCGTAGGATCAAAAACACAAACATTGAACACTTTAACTGGTGGCGGGTGTGTAATAGGTCGGCGTGGTTTCTATAACGACCAATTCCTAAACGGCGACATAGCCGAAATAGTAGCGTTTACCTCCGCAATAACTAACGAAACTATGCAAAAGATCGAAGGGTATCTCGCCCACAAGTGGGGGCTTGTTGGCGATTTACCTGCTGACCACCCCTACAAAAATAATCCTCCGATGAGTCCTCCACCCGTTCGTAATTATAAATATTATGTAGGTAAGCTGGTTACACCACCAGCTAAATACTTTCCGTTGGATGAGGAATCAGGAACTACCATTGTGGAAGAAATGGGAACCGTGAATGGTAGTTACTCTCCTGGGGTAACTCTGGCAGCAGATCAATTAACGGATCATCCCTGCCCAAAATTCACACCATCCTTAACTGGATATGGTAATTTAGGTTTCAATACTTCTTTTCCTTCTAGTTTTGGTATATCTTTGTGGGTTAAGCTCGATAAAGCTAGATGTGAGGTGGGTTGTCACATTCTGAACTCAAATCAATACTTCGCAAATAGTGTAACTGCCTTTCCGTATAAAATTTGGTATAACAGCACAAACGGACTTCAATCGGCTTTATCTAAAGGTGTAGATTTTAATACAGTAGATACTATTGTTTTTCCTAGCGTTGCGGACTTAACACCCTACCACGTGCTAGTGAATGTTGTATCAAACGAATATCATGAAATGTATATAAATGGTGTGCTTTTAGAAAGGAGAACACTGTCCTGGGCCATCCCTTCTAGTGGTCTAAACTGGCTTATAGGGCAAGCACATGAGTATAGTAGCGGCGTAGGTAAATCTGCTTTCTGTGGGTGGCTGTCGGATATTATTTTCAGAGCAGAACCCTTTACCACAGAAGAAATAGCTATACTTAGTAATCCCAGAGTTTAACAGGAGCAGTTATGTCCAAGACAATTATTGATAGATCGTCCATTCTTTTAGGTTCTGGTGATGTTTTTGTAGTCGATGCACTCTCTGCTAACTATAGCAACAAGGAATCGGTAACGACGAAAGCCAATCTTCTGTGCCGTATGGATGGAATTAAAATATACACAAAAACGAAGAACACTATAACCAAACAGCTAGTGAACGGTATCGTTATGGATGACGATATCTTCACCACTGAAATGGAGTTCTTTCTTGAGTTCGGCGCATACGAGCACAACGCCAAGACACAATCGGTACTGTTTGGGGGAGGCGTCACAGACGTGTCTCTGGCTCTCGGCTCTATGATGGCGAGCAGAAAGAATCTTCGTTTCGAAGTAAAGTTCACTTATCCTATAGGTGATAAGTTTATGTGGTATATCTTCCCTAAGTGCAAGTCAGTATCAGATTTCGAGTTCAATCCTGGTGATAATGAAGGATTTAAGAGCAAGGGAATTTTCAGAGCGTTGCCAGCGGTGAACGAAAATGTTATCTGGTATGAAGCTACTACACCGGCATTTAACAATTATATTGTCTAGGGAGGTTATATGGATTTTGAACTTTTTTCGGATATCGATGATAATTTTTCCATTTCCTTAATGGAAAACGGAGAACAGATCAAGATTATCGAAAAACACCCGACTACTGGGTTGCTGATGAATCGTGAAGTTGCTTTGAGTCTTGCAGAAGAACTTTGCAATGTTAAAGTTCCTAAGAACAAGATTGAGTTTTTTCAGTTCATGCAGGAAGTCGATTACGAAAAGTTTGCAGTGGCCAAAGGATCAATCACAAGTATGATGGTCAATGGTGCAGAAGTCAACGAAGACACTTTGGCATTTTACGCCTTATTGCTGAAAATGGATATGCTGCCCGACTTCACGTTCACTGAGAGAGAATTGGAAACGCTTACTAAGTTCTGTAAGGTTTTTAATCTTTCTGTGATCCCTGACCACTTGGAGGAATAATGGAAAGGTTACTGGAAGAAATGATTTTGGCGTTTATAAAGTTCATGACTCTGCCGGACGTAACCACCACCAACAAAATAGCAATACTTCTTATTTCTATTTTTGCAGTTCCCTACCTGATTTACATGACCACAAAGATTTATAAGTTTTCGAAGGACCTCCCCAATATTCTTCCTAAGTGGTATGACAACAAGAAAGCACAACTACAGTTGAACTTCCCTACAAATATCCTTAGAAATAAATTGATTCAGTCATCTTTAGAAAAGATGGTGTACGAAGCAGGCGGGGATCGCGCCTACGTGCTCCAATTTCATAATGGTGGAGAGAATATAAAAGGAATTCCCTTCATCAAATTTTCTGCTACCAACGAGTGGTGCCCCATCACCATAAAGCCGGAAATGCAGAATTATCGTGATGTGCCGTTGGGAGTGTTTTCGGGACTGAGCTACGGTGTGATAAGGAAAAGAAAGCTTTATTTTCCCGATGTTGAAGATATGGCAAAATTTGATAGTGGTTCTTACGCTATATTCAAATCCAAGAATGTAGAATCTGTGTACGTATCAGGTATATTTGACTTCCAGGACTCCCTTATAGGGCTAGTTATCCTTGAGCACTTCGAAAAGACGGAGCTTGATCAAGATGAATTGTTTGCCTTTGAGAAGACGGTGGGTATCATATCGGGCCTAGTCATGTGCAAAGACGGCCAGGATCCTTCCACTTGTTATTCTGATCTGCACTAGGAGGTCGGTATGGGTTTCGTATATAAAATGTTTTCTGATGTTCAGGGATCACCTTCTACAAACAGGTTTCTCTCTGCATTTGTAGTGATATTTCCTCTGCTCGTATGGGGATTCACCGTCTATAAATCAGGAAAATGGGAACCCATACCGGAAGAACTTCTACTGCTTGTGTGTGGTGGATTGACTTCTAAGGTGGTGCAGAGAGCCGTGGAACATAAAGACACAGATGATAAGGCAGTAAACAAAGTCAAGGATGCTTTGAAATCTTATCTGGAGAAATGTGAGCGTAATGGTAACTGAACACACACCTGTATTCTGTAAGAAGCCTTGGAAATGTAATTGCGGATGTTACAACTATGATACCATTGCTTGTGTGCAGTGTGGTAAAACGGAAGACATGGCGAATTATGCTGATCCATGTGAAGAATGTGAATACAGGAAAAAGAAAGGTGTGGAGATTGATTGGCGTGTCCGTGACAATGTTAAGTACTAGGAGCTTTTATGCACATACAAGATGACAACCTTTACATAGACGATGTTGTAGTCGAACTTGAAAAATCGGATGTAGACCAAAATGTTTACGTTTATTTCATTCAAGAAGGTTTTCGTGAAGATGAGAATACCTTCTATGAAGTACACCAAGGACATAATCCTTATGCAGAAGACAAAGAGGGTTACACTTTTCTAGGAAGTGTAGTTCATGCGGCTAATCTGGAGTTGGTCCTTATCAACAGAAAGAATGAACTTAAAACTCATCTTTTGAAGAAATCTGATTCTCTAGCTGCCGAAGTGAAGAAAGGCTATTCAGAGTTAGAGGAAAGAAGCTGGGAAGTGCAAGAATCCGAAGCGCGTGCATTGATGGCCGTTTAAGACGCCAACTATTGATGCGCTTTGTTTAGCGCGAGGTTGCAGCCGGGATTACCTGGCTAAGAAGATCATAGAAAACTCTGATAATGCCCGATACGCAGGAACTGCAATTCTTTCCTGGCAGCAAGAGCTAGAAGAGAAAATAAAAACGATGACCTTGGAAGAATTTTCTGCTATGTGGGAAACTATAGAAAATAAGAGCTTTCTCTAGGAGGGAACATGCCGACTTACAGAAATGATAGTGATAAAGCCTACAGAGTGGAAGATGCAGAAGGTAATTCCGTACTTGTTTTACCTGGGCAAAGTGTTGAAACGTTTAAGATCCTTGCTTCTACTTTCACAAAAACGGCGGACACACCCTATTTTTCCTTGACTAAAGTGCGTGTAGATTTCACATCCCCGGGAACACAGACAGGTCTTTTGGGTTGTTCCGTTAT